>CWHB01000004.1_pt1 | contig 60486 bp, 32 predicted proteins | sample 670591 | NCBI WGS metagenome assembly CWHB01 (sample SAMEA3735853, study PRJEB9488) | human gut metagenome | biome: ENVO:mammalia-associated habitat; material: ENVO:feces | place: Malawi | collected 2009-02-27
CTCACCGCAAGCCAACACCCGGGCGTGTCGCAACCGCAGTGAGTGAATGAGCGTGGCCGAAGGACAAATACACAACATCCAGCGGGGAAACAACACGACTACGCGTGGCACACATTCAGCAGCGTCAATTCGCCCATCCAACTTGCGCTACGGCATCCAACTTGCGTTGCGCCATCCAGCTTGTGTCTTGCCGCCCAACTTGCGAGACACTCCGCCCACCAGCACCTACCGTCTACCAACGCTTGCCGCACCGTTTGCCGCCATTGCCTGGCCTACCGGCCGCGCTCCATGGCCCACGCCCCTCGGCACGCAGCGCACCAAGATGATGCTTCATGGCGACCAGCATGATATGCGCATCTTCCAAGCCAAGATGCCGCTCGCTTTGGGAGGCGTCCAACGCGCCCTGGCGTTTGGCATACGCATCCAACGTGTTATTGCCATACGGATGCTCATCATCGGGAATCGACCCCTCATCCCAACGACGGCTCATCGGCAACGTGTCGATGATCGTAATATTGCCGGCACGATAGCTTTCCGCATATCCGGCGACGTTCAACATGAAAAAGCTGTGCTCGAACCGGGCGTTGTGCGCAACGTACGGCTGCTGTTCAAGCCGTTGCAGCAATCCGACCTGCGCTTCGGGCCATTCGTCAAACAAGCGAAAGTCAATGCCGGCGCGATCGCGCACATCAATACCAGTAAGGTCGAGGATCAAAGGATTGCCGAGCAGCGCGTTCTGTGCAGGCACTCCGAAGGAAAGACGCGCCTGACCGTACGCGTCGCCGGCCTCGTAATAGCCCTGTTCGTAGCAGTAGCCCGAAGGCTCACCGGCCGGACGCGGCGAGATCATGTTCATGAATTCGAACCCGGCGTCGATGATATACACGCGGGCTGGATCCGTGCCTGTGGTTTCAATATCAATGCCCATCACCGTGTCGAGGTCACGGCCAGGGAGGTAGGCGTCACGCCAATCCGACTTTTTGTAATCCGCCAAACGTCGAGCTTGCGCGGCCTCCGCCGAGTCAGCGGAACTTCCAAAAGAACCAAAAGAACCGACTGCACCCGTGCCAGTAGAGTCACGGTCCCCATAATCGAATACACGCGAACCTCCCGGACTCGTCACCCCGCTCAAGTTCGCGCGCGACATGGCGTAATCGCTGGCACGCTTCTGCTCACGCTCTGCGGCACGCCGTTCGGCACGACCATTGACGATCTGTGCGGTGCGATCCTGAATATCGTCGAAATTCACACGGTTGCCCGCTCCGGCAACAGGCTGTAGCACGGGCACCATCACCCGTTCCCGGCGTTCTTCGGCAATAGTCCACAAGCCCATCGCAACGCCAATCCGACGCAACATGGCAATTTCGTCACACAACCGACGGTTCGCATATGCGAGCGCGCGAGGCAAACGGTAAGAAGCGATCAAACGGTCGAAATCCGTCATGAAAGCGGTGTTGCATTGCGCGATGATGGATTCGAGACGGTCTCGCACCGTCAGATCCTTTTTCAGCAGATTATGCAGCTGTTGGGCGGATAATGCCGAATCCTGCATGGAATCCGTTATTTCCGGAGTCGGCAAAAGTGCGGTATCGGCGGCGTCCAAAACGGCAATCAGGTCGATGTCTTGGCTTTGCGCGGCTCCAATGCCGTGTTCCAAGTCGAGGGATGCGACCCACTGCCAGTCGATAAGCTGGTTGTCGGCATTTTTCGGCATCGATGCCGACCATTGGTTGATGTCTTGCTTGGCTTCAGTAAGCCAGGAACGGCCCATCTTTGCTTCGTTCATACTTTGCATGGTAGCCGAGAGGGGGTGCTGTACACGTCGACGCCCACGAAAAACATGCTACTTCTCGGATAGCGCAATCTCCTTTTTTCAAGATTCGAAAGCGTATCTTAAATTCGTTTATTCCGCAGAATTCAATACAGGAAAGAAACTAATGTTGCGAAAAACTATTATGTTCACCAAAAACACCTTGTTTGACTGTGTCCATGCACGTTGCGCGCGTAGTACGACGTCGCGTACGAAATCGTTTCGCCATGATGATGACGCAGATGGTGCTGGAAATATCACGCGATATAACGCTGCGAAAGATAATCTTGCGAAATGCAAACATGGTTACGTGCATACGTGCGTGTGCCGTGGGGAATACGATGCGTGCGCGCATTACACGGGACATACAAACGATGGCATGACGAAAAAATGATGGCATAACGAAAAAAGGGAGAGGCTCGTAGGCCTCTCCCCCTTGTTAGGTATTCACGGATTTCCGCAACGATCGGATTCGTAACAACCGGATTCCGTGTTGATTGGATTCCGCAACGCCTTTGCCGCACATTATGCGCTTACAACGGCGCTTACCCCTAAGTTACAGTTCGAATCCGAGTTCGGCTGCGGCTTCGTTAGGAACCGGATCGTCGCACCAGAAATCCTCAAGATTCTCGTTGGTGGCGAGGCTGCGGATTTCCGCCTTGTCGATATACAGTTCGCCGCTTAAATGGTCGGTTTCGTGCTGGAAGATGCGGGCTGGCCAACCATGCAGATGCTCCTCATGCTGTTTGCCGTCTTCATCTTGCCAGCGGGCGGTGATGTCAAGCCAGCGCTTGCGTACCGCCTGATAGCCGTCGAAGCTCAGACAGCCTTCGTAGAAGCTGCGGGTTTCGGTGCCGATCGGCTCATAGCTGGGGTTGATGATGACATGGAACGGGAATTCGGCCGCTTCACGCGGATCATCGTCATCGTCGTCACGCACATGGTCTTCCACCACGGCGAGGGCCAGTCCAAGACCGATCTGGGTTGCGGCGAGGCCCACACCCGGCGCTTCGATCATGGTGACGCGCATGGTTTCGATGAGTTTGTCGAGCGTTTTGCGGCTCAGCTGGCCTTCGTAGGCCGCGGTCTGCTGGCGCAGTACCGGTTCGCCTGCTTGCACGATGGGGAGCAGTTGTTCCTTGCCGCCGGTTTTTATGAGTTTTTCAACCTCGCGGTTGAGTTCGAGGTTGACTTTCGAATTGCGTCCAAACATGGGTTTCCTTCGCGTATTGGTTCAGGATTTTGGATTGCCGAATGATGTGTATCGGCAGTGTGGTTACAGGGCGAGTTCTTCGGCTACGACTTTGGCGAGACGGTCGCAGACCTCGTCGGCCTGCTGTTGGGTTTCCGCTTCGGCCATAACGCGCACGAGCGGTTCGGTGCCGGACGGGCGCAATAGCACGCGGCCGGTGTCACCGAGCATTTTCTCTTCGCGTTCGACGGCCGCCTGCACTTTGGCATTGGTTTTAGCCGCGAGCTTGTCGACGTTCGGCACGTTGATGAGGGTTTGCGGCAGTTGCGGGAAGTCGGATGCGAGTTCTTTGAGGCTTTTGCCGGAGTTGACCACTTCGTTGCATAGGGTCAATGCTGTGAGGGTGCCGTCGCCGGTGGTGGCGAATTCGCGGTTGATCACGTGTCCGGACTGTTCGCCGCCGAGCGAATAGTCGCCGCGCAGCATTTCCTCAAGCACGTAACGGTCGCCCACGCCGGTTTGCACGGTTTTGATGCCCATGGAACGCAGGGCGAGTTTCAGGCCGAGGTTGCTCATCACGGTTACCACGAGGGTGTCATGGTTGAGCTTGCCCGCGTTCTTCTTGGCGCGTGCGAGAATGCCCATGATTTGATCGCCGTTGACCATGGTGCCGTCTTCGTCCACGGCGAGGCAACGGTCGGCGTCACCGTCGAAGGCCACACCCAGATCGGCGCCGGAAGCCTTGACCATGGCCTGCAGCTGTTCGGGGTGTGTGGATCCGGCGTTCTTGTTGATGTTGTAGCCATCTGGCGAAGCGTTGATTACGATCACGTCTGCTCCGGCGCGGCGCAACGCTTCCGGCGCGACCACGGAGGTGGCGCCGTTGGCGCAGTCGGCCACGACTTTCAATCCTTTCAGCGGTGTCGGCTGGGACTTGTCGGGTCCGATGGGAGCGATGGTGGACACCAGATGGTCGATATACAGGTTGGTTGCGGTTGCCGTGTCGTGGCTGATGCGGCCCACGCCGGCACCGGTCGGGCGTTCCCAATCCTGGCCGAGCACGCTTTCGATTTCGTCTTCTTTGGTGTCAGGCAGTTTGAATCCGCCACGTGCGAAGAATTTGATGCCGTTGTCGGGCATGGGATTGTGGGATGCGGAAATCACGGCACCCATTTCCACGTTCAGCACGGAAGTCAGGTATGCGACACCCGGAGTCGGAATAATGCCCGCGTCGATCACGTCGAATCCGCCTGCGGACATGCCTGCGGACAGTGCTGCCGCAAGAAAATCGCCGGAAACGCGAGTATCACGGCCGACCAGTGCACGGCGACGACCGTCGAATTCGCTTTTGCCTTCGTCATCACCAAGCACACGCACTGCAGCATCGCCCAAATCCAACGCAAGCTGTGCGGTCAAAGCCCTATTCGCCAATCCTCGAACACCGTCTGTTCCGAACATACGTGGCATGAGTCTCAAGTCCTCGCTATCTCAAATTATATTGCCGTGCACCATCGTACTCAACGGGTTCACCATTCAACGAAATAGTCGACAACATGTTGCGATACCTGCATACTGCAGCAGCGATGTCATGCAAACCGCAGTATGCAACGTCGTGAGATTTCCGCAATCTCAAGCTTCTTGCAATCTCACTCCCATCTTCCGATTCCGACCGGCTGGGCCATTATGGGCCCGAAAGACCCACTGTCCATAACCGTTATGGGACCGGCCTTTGTTTGGGATGGCTTGTCTGGAAGCAAACAAGCCCGGACTGGCAGCGAGATAAGTCACACCGCCAGTCCGGGCTTATGATGCGATATCACAGAGTGATATCAAAAGTAGCTACTAAAAACAGCTACTGCAGTGGTATCAGGAACGGCATCAGAGGGACGCGTTGAAATCGCGCACCTTGAGCGTGCGATGCGACGATTCAACATTGCCGCGCACAATGCGCTGCAACGCGTTGTCGGCGTCCGCATGCGAATCCAGCCAAGCATCACCGAGCTCCACCAGCGTGGCCGGATCGGCATAGCTCGGGTACAGGCCTTCCAGCAGAGCCTCAGCCATGTGGAAGGTCTTGTTCTTCCAAATCCAGTCGGCAACCTCGAAATACTTGGCCGCATAAGGTTCAGCCAAGTCGGCACGTGGAGTGGATGCAAAGCCGCGGGCCACGGATTCCAACTGCATGTTGGTCAGCTCGTCGTTGTGCAAAGCCTCGTTCCAAGCCCATTCCTTGGCTTCCGCAATGCCTGCGATCGCACGTGCACCCAATGCGAACTCACGGTTCTCAGTGGTTTCACGCTTGGCAAGTTCCGCGTCGATGTCGCTCTGGCCGATGGCGTTGATCGTGCTCAACGCGTTGATGATGGTCCAACGGAAATTATTGTCGATTTCCAAGCCGTCAAGCTTCACGGAACCATCGAGCAGACCCTTCGCATTTGCTTCGAACGCAGCATCGCCCGGCTCACCATAACCCAGATAGGCGGTGATCAGCTGGAACTGCTCGTCGGAACCGGCTTCGGCAGCCTGAACCAGTTTGAACAGTTCGGCAGCCACATGCTCCACCACTTCGGCACGGTCGGCCGGAGCGGTGTAATGCCATGCGGTAGTGCTGATCTGCGCCAAAGCGTAACGGAACGTGGTGGACTCATGTTCCGTGGCGAGCGCAGCCAAAGAGGTTTCGACGAACTGCTTTGCCGGCAATTCGCCGTCACGAGTCATATCCCAGAAGGCAAGCCAAATCACGGAACGAGCCAACGCATCGTCGAAACGATACAGGTTCTCCGCAGCGAACTTGAGGCTCTTCTCATCGAAGCGCAGCTTCGTGTATGTCAAATCGTCGTCATTCACCAAAATCAGCGACGGACGTGCCTTGCCGGCAGCCGCTTCGACAATCGTCAGTTCGCCGTCAACATCAAGTTCGAACTGGTCGGTACGCACGATCTTGCCGGTTTCCGGATCCTCATTGTAGAAGCCGACAGCCAAACGATGCGCGCGCAGCACCGGATGCTCAGCCGAAGCGGACTGGCGCAACGCAAGCTGGCGAATCGTACCATCCTCGTTTTCCTCAACTTCGGTGGCGATGGTGTTGATGCCGGACTGTTCAAGCCACTGGGCGCTCCACGCCTTGAGATCGCGTCCGGACGTCAGCTCGAGTTCGGCCAGCAGATCGGCGAGCGTAGCGTTGGAGTACGCATGCTTGTTCAAATAGTTGTTGATGCCCTTGAAGAACTTCTCACGCCCCACATAGAACACGAGCTGCTTCAACACGGAAGCGCCCTTGGCGTAGGTAATGCCGTCGAAGTTGACATACGTGTCGTTCAGATCGTTGATCGGCGCAACGATCGGATGGGTGGTGCTCAGCTGATCCTGGCGAAGTGCCCAGCTCTTTTCACCGGAGCTGAACGTGGCCCAAGCGTCCTTCCATTCCGTGGCTTCGGCAGTGGCAAGGGTGGACGTGAACTCAGCGAAAGACTCGTTAAGCCACAGGTCGTTCCACCACTTCATGGTCACGTAATCGCCGAACCACATGTGTGCAAGCTCGTGCAGCACGGTGACGACGCGGCGCTCGGCATACGCGTCGGTGACCTTCGATTCGAACACGTACTGGTCGCGGATGGTGACCATGCCAATGTTCTCCATAGCGCCGGCATTGTATTCCGGCACGTAGATCTGGTCGTACTTGGCGTACGGGTATGGCACGCCCCAAGTCTTCGCATAGAAGGCAAAACCCTTCTTGGTGATATCGAACAGGTAGTCGACATCCTTGGCGAACGCTTCGGCGAGCGCCTGACGGCAGTACATGGCCATCGGCACGGTGCGGCCGTCTTCGTTGGCGTATTCGGTATGCCATTCGGCGTATGGGCCTGCGCAGATGGCGGTGAGATAGGAGCTCATGGTCGGCGTGGATTCGAACACCCACAGCTTGGTGGTTTCGGCTTCGTGCGTGCCGAGCGTGCCTTCTTCGGTAACGGTTTCGTTGTCGGTTACGGAGGCGGCGGGCATGTTGGAGGTGACGATCCATGACTTGGCTGCGAGCACGGAAAAGTCGAACACGGCCTTGATATCGGGCTGGTCGAACACGGCGTACACGCGGCGAGCATCCGGCACTTCGAACTGGGAATACAGGTAGATGTTGCCGTCGGACGGGTCGACGCTGCGGTGCAGGCCTTCACCAGTGTTGGAATACTGGCACAGCGCCTTGACGGTCACTTCGTTGTGCGCTTGGAGGTTCTTCAGTTCGATACGGCTGTCGGCGAACGCTTCGGCCGGATCGAGAGTTGCGCCGTTGAGCACGATTTCGCTCACTTCGGTGGCGATCAGGTCAAGGAAGCTGGTAGCTCCCGGCTCAGCGTCGAACGTGATGGTGGTTTCGGAACCGAAATTCTTAGCTCCACGGGTCAGATCAAGTTTGACCGTGTAATGAACCGGTGCTGCGATAACGCTTTTGCGTTCTTCCGCTTCGATTCGGGTGAGATTTGCTCCTGGCATGTCACTCCTTTTTTTATTGTGAAATTCCTATTTATGGAATAGGAGACGGCGCAACCGGTTGTGCCGGTTACGCCGTCCTTCTTTTGATTATGTAATCAACAATTATTGATGATCTGTCGATATTTCAATATTATTCCAATATTAATTTCACCGAAATCAGCGATATTGCGAAAATATTGACTATCTATCGATTCATCATTGCGCTGCATTCAATCCCATCGCTTCGTCAACATCCTGCGCGATATCGGCAACGACCGGAACGATCATCGGCTTGCGATGCAGCTGACGTGCGACCCAGCTACCCAACGTACGACGCATGATTTGCTGAAGCTTGTACGTATCGTGCGTGCCAGTCATCATCGCATCCTGCAATTGCTCGACGATCTGATGACGGACCTTGTCGAATTCGCTCTCGTCTTCGGCAACCGCGTTGAGATAGATCTTCGGACCGGCGACAACGTCAGCCGTTTCCGTATCGACAACAACGAAGCTCGACACAAAACCTTCCGTGCCAAGAATACGACGCTTCTCAAGCTCTTCCTCGGTAAGTTCACCAACGGAATCGCCGTCAACGTACACGTAACCGCATGGCACAGAACCGACAACGGCAGCCTGGCCGTGGTACAAATCGACCACATCGCCGTCTTCAGCAAGCACCACGTTCTGCGGATCGACACCCGTCTTAACCGCGATCATGCCGTTCGCCACCAGATGGCGGTTCTCACCATGAATCGGCATGGCGCACTTCGGCTTGACGATGTTGTACATGTACAGCAGTTCGCCCTCATTGCAGTGGCCGGACACATGCACGGCGGCATTGTCTCGATTGACCACGCGGGCACCAAGCTGCACCAGCTTGTTGATGATCTTGTACACGCCATGCTCGTTGCCTGGAATCAGGGAGCTCGCAAGAATGACCGTGTCGAATTCGTTGATGGTGATGTCGCGATGGTTGCCGTCGGCGATGCGGCCAAGCGCGGCCATCGGTTCGCCCTGGGAGCCAGTGCACATGTAGACGAGCTTGTCGTCTTGCACGTCATGAGCCTTCTTCAGGTCGATGACCGTGTCTTCAGGAAGCCTCAAGTAGCCCAAATCCGCAGCAATGGACATGTTGCGGACCATGGAACGACCCACGAACACCACCTTGCGGCCATACTTATGAGCGGCATCAACAACCTGCTGCACGCGGTGCACATGGCTGGAGAAGCTGGCCACGATGATCTTGCGCGTAGCTTGGGCGAACGCCTGATCAAGCGCTGGACCAATGGTGGTTTCCGGCTTGACAAAGCCCGGAACCTCAGCGTTGGTGGAATCCATCATCAGCAGATCCACGCCCTTTTCACCAAGCTTGCCGAACTCCACCAAATCGGTGATGCGATGGTCGAGCGGCAGCTGATCGAGCTTGATATCGCCGGTATCGATGAGGCTTCCGGCCGGAGTCTGCACAAACACAGCCAGAGCGTCCGGAATGGAATGCGTGACGTTCACAAACTCAAGATTGAACGGACCAACCTTCAGCTTGTCGCGCCCCTTGACCTCAACCAGTCGCGGATTGATGCGATGCTCATTGCACTTGGCTTCAACGAAAGCCAACGTGAGTTTGGAACCGATCAGCGGAATATCAGGGCGAAGCTTCAGCAGGTACGGCACGCCGCCAATATGATCCTCGTGGCCGTGAGTGAGCACCAGAGCCTCGACCTTGTCGAGTCGATCCTTGATGTAATGGAAGTCAGGCAGGATCAAATCAACACCCGGCTGCTCCTCTTCAGGGAAAAGCACACCGCAGTCGATGAGCAGCAGGTGGCCGTTGTATTCGACCACGTTCATGTTGCGGCCGATCTCACCAAGGCCGCCAAGGGGCACGATACGCATGGAACCCTTGCGGTACTTCGGCGGAGCGATCAACACGTCATCCTGCTGGGGTGCGGTGGTCTGCGGGGCAAGACGGGAATTGCGGCGGCTGCCGGCAGAAGAGCTTGCCGCATTGGAATTCTTGGAGTTCCTAGAAGTCCTGGCGCTTTTCACATTCTTGACGTTCTTCACGCTCTTCGTGCCCTTGGAGGAACCGCTGCCATTGCCGCGGGAACCGCCACGGGCGGAACCGGACGCATCGCCAGCGCGAGTGCCACGACCACCGCTACGGCTAGAAGACTTCGTCTTCTTGGAAGTCGTTTCGGCCTTGTTGGGCTTCTCGGAGCTCACAGACTTCGCGGATTTCACATCCGAGGTCTGGGGGTTTTCAGTGCGCTTGGCAGCTTTGCTGCCGCGCTTGTGCGTAGTCACTGTTTTGGTTTCTTCTATAGCCATTTCCTAGTTGGATTTCTATTACTAATTGTCTCCGCCTGTGCGGAAACGAGGAATTCAGTAGGTTTGCCGCATTACGACAAACGTATTACGGCAAACCGGTAGTCGCAATGATTGCCGTAATCGTCGAGATTGATCACCATGATTGCTGTAATCGCCATTGCACATCAGTGCTGTAAACATCGCTGCTGCAGGTATGGCAATAATCGCAATCACAGCAAGCCGGAAGCGCGCATGCCATCCTCCGCGCGCTTAATCTCAGCTTCGCCCGGACCGATGTTCGGCAAACGCATCGTCGTGGAATCGAGAATGCCACGCACCTTCAGCGACGCCTTCGCCATAACAGCTTGGAAACCGCTTCCATTCATCGCTTCGACCAGCGGGGCAAGCTGCACGGCAATGCGCTGCGCCTCATGAATGTCGCCGCGATCGAACGCAGCAGCCAAATCACGCATCGGACCGGATGCGGCATGCGCGATCACGGAAATAATGCCGACCGCACCAACCGAAAGGAACGGCAGGAACAGGCCGTCATCGCCCGAATACCAAGTCAAACCGGTTTCCATACGCTTACGCACGGCACCTGCGATATCTCCGGTGGCATCCTTGACTGCCTTAACATGATCAAGTTCAGACAAACGACGGTATGTTTCCAACTGAATATGCAAACCGGTACGGCCAGGCACATCGTAAACGATAATCGGCTTGTCGGCGGAATCATTGACCGCCTTGTAGTGGCGGAACACGCCCTCCTGCGACGGGCGCGAATAATACGGAGCAACCACAAGCACCGCATCGGCGCCCGCCTCCTGGGTCTGCTCCACCATGCGCACGGTGTGGGCGGTATCGTTGGAACCCGCGCCGGAAATAACGGGAACGCTCACCACATCTTTGACGGCCTGAACCAGCTTGACCTTCTCCTCCATGTGGGTGGTGGGAGACTCGCCCGTGGTGCCATTGACCACAAGGCCATCGGCGCCATCGGCAACAAGCTGCTTCGCAAGCTTCTGCGCGGCCTCGAAATCAACGGAACCGTCGGCCTTCATAGGGGTGACCATGGCCGGAAGAATACGTCCGAAAGGAGCAGGATCAAGAAGATGCATAGTACCGTCAGTCATAGTGTCAACGGTACTTCCCGCCACGGACGCCGAAGCATTCACGTTCGTGACCATACCGCAATATGAACTGCCTCACCGAGACCAAAATCCCCCAGTCACTGGAACAATCCTCCCGCTGCCAAGCCTCCCACAGTCCAAAAACTCCCAGTCACTGGAAGAATCGGTACGCTTAGCCGCATACTCAGGCGGATTCAATCCAAATGACCTCACGACTTCGCTTTCCTGACCGCACAATACTCCAAACAGTGCGGCCAGAAAGAGGGAAACGTACGGCCGCCAGAACAAACTCAGGCAAGGTATTGGGTGGGGTTCTGCTCGAACTTGGCAGCGCAGCCCGGATTGCAGAAGTAGTAGTCAGTGCCGTTGTATTCGCGGGTGGCCACAGCGGTGGCCGGATCGACGCTCATGCCGCAGACCGGATCCTTGGCGAGCGCGCTCTGGTCGGCGCCGGCAGTGTGGCCGCCACAGCAGGAGTGCGCTCCACCCATGCCTTCCATGCCCTCGTGCATACCTTCCTTCTTGGCCTTGTGATCACTGAACAGTCCCATGATGAATCCTTTCTGGCTATGGTTGTTGTGATTATTATCGTTCGGGTTCGGCTGGCGAACCTGATACGTCTTATTTGCGGCACGCACCGCCTTGCCTGGATCGAACAGGCGCAGTCGACTCGCATTCGTCACCACGCACAGCGACGAGAACGCCATGGCCGCGCCCGCAATCATCGGATTGAGCATCATGCCGGTGAACGGGTAGAGCACGCCCGCCGCAATGGAAATACCAATGCTGTTGTAGCCAAGGGCGAATCCAAGATTTTGCGCGATATTGCGCATGGTGGCATGGGTCAAATCAAGCGCATGCACCAAACCCATCAGCGAGCCATTCATTAATGTCACGTCCGCGGACTGGATCGCCACATCCGTGCCCGTTCCAATGGCGAATCCCACATTCGCACGGGCAAGCGCAGGAGCATCGTTGATACCGTCGCCCACCATCGCCACCGTATAGCCTTGCGCCTGCAGTTTTGCGATTTCGTCCGCCTTGTTTTCCGGTCGCACTCCAGCGATCACGTTGCTGACGCTAACTTGATTTGCCACAGCATGTGCCGTCGTTTCGTTGTCTCCGGTGAGCATCACCACGTTGACGCCATGCGATTTCAAGGCTGCGATGGCCTGTTGAGAATCGGGTTTTACCATGTCGGCAACGGCCACGATTCCCGCAAGCTCGCCATCGATCGCTGCAAGCATCGGCGTTTTCCCCTCCGCCGACAGCCGTTCCATAGTCTCGATAATGTCATCGAGATTCTCGTTGCCGACGCTCGGCATGGCCACGTCAAGATCGTCAATCAGATCGGCATTGCCAACAGCGACACTATGTGACGCGACGTGCGCAGTGACTCCCTGCCCGGAAATCGCGCGGAATTGCGTTGCCTCGCCTAACGTAAGATGCTTTTCTTGCGCTCCGGCAACAATCGCGGCGGCAAGAGGATGTTCGGAATCCCGTTCGGCACTGGCTGTGATCGCCAGCAAATCATCTGGTATTTCACGCCATTTTCCAAGCGGAAGCACGTCGGTCAACGACGGTTTACCAGCGGTGATCGTACCTGTTTTGTCAAGCACGACAGCATTGATTTTGCCGCACGTCTCCAATGCTTCGGCGGAACGAATCAGCACACCCATTTGCGCGGCGCGACCGGTCGAAAACGTTACGGAAAGCGGTGTGGCAAGACCCAAAGCGCACGGGCATGCAATCAGAAGCACCGAAACCGCCGCCACCAGCGCATGCACCACGCGCGGTTCCGGCCCAAACGCAAACCACAATGCGCACGACCACACGGCGATCAGCGCCACAATCGGTACGAAAATACCGGAAATCTTATCCGCCAGGCGCTGTACCGGAGCTTTGGAACTTTGCGCGGATTGCACCAATCCAATGATCTGCGCGAGCACCGTATCTTTGCCGACTTTTGTGGCACGATACCGCAACGATCCGGTACCGTTGATCGTGGCACCGGTCACACTGCTGCCAGCCTGCTTCAGCACCGGCATGGATTCGCCGGTGATCATGGATTCGTCGACAGACGATGAACCGGAAATAACCGTGCCGTCAACGGGAAGTTGTTCGCCTGGACGAATCGCAATAATATCTCCGGCCAACACCTGATCGACCGGAATTTCCTCTTCGATTTCATTACGCACCACGCGAGCGGTTTTCGGCTGCAGTTTCGCCAATGCACGCATGGCTTCTCCCGTACCGACGCGAGCGCGCACTTCAAGCAATTGCCCGACCAGCATCAGCGTGATGACCACACCAACCGCTTCAAAATACGGTTCTCGAGCATTCTCAGGCAGAATCTGAGGCACAAACGTGACCACACACGAGTAAGCAAACGCGAATACCGTACCCAAACTGACCAATGCGTTCATTTCCGGAGAGCGGTGAATGATCGCAGCGAAACCGCTACGGAAAATCGGTAATGCGGCATAGCACATCACCGGCAGCATCAGTATGAACTGCGCCCAATTCGGCATTGGATACAGCATCAACATCGTAGAAGCGAATACCGGAATCGTAACGATGGCAGACACAATAAGCCGCGTAATCAATGCTCGCATTTCACGAGATGCGTAAGAATCATCTGAAGAATTAGCAGAAATAGAAGAAGTATCAACAGATTCATGCGATGTTTCATCAACAGCAGTCTGTTGCGATTGCGCAGGAACATGAGATTCTGCATTATTCGGATTTTCTTCCGACGCTGAATGCTCGTCCTGCATTGCAGCATGATGTTTTCCCGGCAGCACACGTAACGTGCCATGCAGCATGTTCATACCGCATGCAAAACCGTACTCCCCCGGCTCATCAGGATGAATCGTCAACGTCGTCGTACGGAAAGGAGGCAGCGCAAGGTCGACGCCAAAATCGGAAAACACCACATGCGACGAGCATTCGCCATCTTCCTTGCGATCGAAAATCAATCGCAAAGGCAAGCCAGCCTCGGCTTCGATGACCGCCGGACTGTACCCGCCTTTGACTTCGACGACCGCCTCTTGCACACCGTTGCCGACGCGGGCTCGGAACGCTTTGCGCGGCGCGAAAAAGAACCACAAAACGGCTGCCGTCACAGCCAATGCGACGATGATGGCGATCAGAGCCTGCATGTTTCACCGGTTTCCATATTGCATTCGTTTTCGATTCGGACAGTCACACTGTATACCAGCATTTGAGCTGATTGCCAAGAGTCAGCGCACAGCTTTATTACGTAGGTATACGACGATATGAATAATCCCCAAATCGCCGATGTCTGAAATAAGCCAACATCAGCGGTTTGGGGACCATTTACCGTTCAACCGTAAGGATTTACAGGTCGAGGAAGTTGTCGAGGCCGACGGTCACGCCCGGATATGAACCGGTGGCGACCTTGCGTACGGCCAACAGCACGCCCGGCATGAAGGAAATGCGGTCGAAGCTGTCGGCACGAATGGTCAGCTGCTCGCCATCGTTACCGAACAGGGCTTCCTCATGGGCATTGAGGCCACGCAGACGCACGGCGTGCACATGAATGCCGTCAACCACCTGGCCGCGGGAGCCGCCATCGGTTTCGGTGGCATCCGGAACAGGGCCAAGACCTGCGGCCTTACGAGCTGCGGCAATACCCTGCGCGGTATGGAATGCGGTGCCGGACGGAGCATCCACCTTGTTCGGGTGGTGCAGTTCGATCACTTCGGCGGATTCGAAGTACGGAGCCGCAACCTTGGCGAAATAGTCGGCGAGCACGGCGGAAATGGCGAAGTTCGGCGCAATGAACACGCTCTGGCCTTCGCGAGGCGCGGCAGCGAGCGCGGCACGCACCTGATCGAGCTTCTCTTCGGTCCAACCGGTGGTGCCCACCACCACATCAACGCCTTGCGCCACGAGTGCGAGCACATTGTCAAGAGACACGCTCGGCACGGTGAACTCCACCACCACGTCAGTATTTTCGGGGGTTATTTGGCTCAGGTCGTCGCCAGCGTCAAGCGCGAGCGCCAGTTCGGTGTCGTCCGCGTTGTTCACAGCGTCGACCACGTGGGAACCCATGCGCCCTTTGGCACCAACTACAGAAACCTTGATCATTGCAACTCCTTCAAGCGTTCTGGCTGCATCTATCTGCAACAGCTTTCTACGATTCCAACGAATCCAACAATAGAATACAATTGCCCGAACATAATCCTTACGATCATTTTCGGGCAATTTTTGGAATGCTTAATTCGCATAGTATCTATGAATCACAGATCATCTATGAATGTTGCGAAACACTTCGACGCGTGATCACCCAGCCGAGCAGGGCAAACGGAATCGAGGCGAGCACGAAAATCCATGGCAGCATCAGGCTCACGTCGGGTGTGGCGTGATCCAATATGATACCGGTGATCATCGAACCGAATGATGCGCCGACGGTTCCCGCAGTGCTCACCCAGGAAAGACCTTCGGTCAACGACTCTTCAGGAACGGTTTCCTTCATCACAAGGTTGCCCGATGCGAACACCGGCGAAACAGCCAGACCGGTGATAATTTCCATAATGCCCATTACGATCAGATTGCCTTGGCACAGGTGAATTACAAAGAAGCCGACGGTGATCATCGCGAGGAACATGATCATGTAACGCCAACGGGACCCTTTGAGCTCGAGCGTTCCGAAAACCAGCGCGCCCATGCATGAACCGACCGCTAGCATCGCCAGCTGCACGCCGAGCACGGAATCAAGATGCAACGATTTCATGACGGCCGTCATGGACGTGTCGAATGCGGTGAAACTCATATTGAATATGATGAAAACCAGCAACAACGGAATCACGCCAGCATAAGTGAATACGCTACGTTTCTTGGCTGCGTCGTTTGTTTTCAGCTGTGCGATGGTCAGCCTGTCGCGCGGTGCGGAACCCGAATCGCCAATATTGCTGGCATCGCCATCGATAGTCAATCGCACATCAGCATCGTCGGAAGAGGCCGAAACGACCTTGACTTCATGCACGACCGGCGGCTGCGTATCCTTCAATGTGAAGAAAATGGTACCGCCAAGGGCGCAGGCAATCGTTGGCACGAACAACTGCGAAACAGGGTGCACGGAAGCCGCAAGGAACGCTGCGAGAATCGGTCCGAAAATGAATACGATCTCATCGATGGCGGATTCCAGCGCGTATGCGGTGTTCAGCAGTTCACCGTTGCCGGTGCGGTCGAGCACATACGCCCAGCGCGTACGCACGAGCGCGCCGAACGAGAACTGCGTAAGCCCCATCACCACAGCCAGCGCAAACAGCAGCGGGATCGGCACGCGCACCAATGCGGAGAACGCGAAACCAAGCATGGTGATGATTTGCACGATAAGCACCATCGAACCGACCTTGCGCTGGCCGAATCGGTCGAACAGTCGCGCGTACAGTGGCGTGACCGCTGCGGTGGCGAGCACATACGCCGCGCTCATCACGCCCGCGATCGTCCAATTGTCGTACAGGTGGTTGAGTGCGAGAATAATGCCGAGGCCCATCATCGACATCGGCAGTCGCGCCAAAGCTCCGGAAGCGCAGAACGCTTTGGTTCCCGAAATGGAGAACAATACGGAATATGGCGACTTCGGGGTTTCGGTTGCGCTGGTGGCAGCCATGATTATCGCTCCTTAACTTTCGTTGCGTCCGGCACGTGTGCCCGCCCACACATGCTGCACGAGGGTAGCGGCGCTCCTCCACAACGCTGCACGTAGTGCGTTACCCTACGAGCAGGCTGGAAAGCGCCGCTTTTCAACGATGATCAAGAACAAGCAGGATGCATACACGCGTCCTTTGGCGCACCAGCACTAGTCGTTGTCGGATTGTTTCGGAATTCCGTAGCTCAACTCGGCAAGGATCTCTTCTTCTGTTTTGTCGGCGGCGTTCAGCTGCCGATTGCCCTCAACGGGCTCACTCAGATAGTAGAGGCAGGCGTCGATAGCATCAAGCGGTACGCCTTCCATTGCCGACAGCAGCAGCCGATACATATCCAACTGCACTAATTTTTCTTGTATTTCTTCTTTTTTTCTAGGTTTTTTTCCAGTTTTCCAATCAACTATCGTATATCGTTTCGATTGGTCCTTTTCATTGAGACCTCCGAAGAACACCGCGTCAAGCTTGCCGTTGACGATGGTGCCCAATTGCGGCACATTGACGACAATCTGCCGCTCCGCCCACGCGGGCTTACGTTGCGCCCATGCCGACGTAGCAAGATGCTGCTGCCAATCGAACAATGCATTGTTTTCCATCGCATTTTCGACCGTATTTTCGACCGCCGCATTATTTTCTTGAGATTGCATCCTATTGTTGCGTTCGATTTCGGCAAGCATCGACGATCTCGATTCAGCTACGCGCATATTTCCGTTGCCTTCGGTACCGTCGACGATGCAATCAATATCCACGTCGGCCATAATGAACCGTTCCGCCCACGCATGGAACTGCGTGCCCAGCTGCGCGGCCGGCGAGGCAACGTTCGGAATCGGACGCACAAGCCCACGCCAGTAGGTGCGGGCGCCACGATCGTTCATCATGCCCGCGCGCGCCTGCAGGGAAGTGACGTTCTGACGGCCGGACGCAAGAATCTTCTCGCCTTGCGCACGCACCGAACGGTCGAACGCGTCCTGCGATGCGTCGGTCAGCATGTCGGGCATGAGATTGTCATCATCGACCAGCAGCTGCGCGCAATGCAGCAGCGAACCGGCCGAACCGAGCGCAACGTCATCAGCAACAGCATCCGCCCCCACGCCGGCATCCAAGTCCGCAGCGGTGGTGTCCATCGCATCACGCACCTGATCGGCGGACGAACGCAACATTTCGCAAGTCGCTTCAGTCAAATCGCACGGCCATGGCAGGAATCGCTCGCCTTCCAGAGGCTCAAGCGGCGCGTTCCAAGCATCGCCGACCACTGCATCCTCGAAATCGCAGGCATGCTCGCCCACGAAATATCCGTCTGGCAATGGCGCGCCAATCGAATGCAAGCTGGAAATGCCATTTTCGGAAAAATCATCTCCAGAAAAATCTACCCCCGTGGCGTCCTCAACTTCCGTAATATCGTCCAAATTGCTCGGTTCATTCGCCTTGGAAACGATATTGAGCATGGAGTCATACACTTCCTGCCAGAAATTCGACGATTTGGCCACTTGTCTGCGCTCACCCACGGCACGCGGATCACGGCTTTCCACATTCGTTTCGCTATAGGTGAGCAACGCCTCATGACGGGCGCGGGTCAACGCCACGTATGCGAGACGACGCTCGTCGGCATGCAACCGGCGGCCATATTCCTCGCTCTGCGTCAAATACAGTCCATCAGGATCGACGCCTTCCATGTCGTCGACATTCATGGTGCGCAGGGTGCCGAACACTTCATCGTCGATGATTTCCGCATCTTCCAAGGCTTCCAAGGCCTCCAACGGATTCCAGCCGACGAGCGCGTCATGGGGGAATCGCGGCAGAATATCCGCATCCACGCGCACAGGAACAGGCACCGCGGCGGGATTCGTCAGCCACGTTTTGGCGTTTTCATGGTATTCGGGAGGCGTCCATACGCCATCCCGGAAACCATTGAGATGCGTTTCATCAACGGCCACGCTCAGATTGTCGCCCTTGTTACTGGGAAATCCGCCATCAGTCATGCCGACCACGGCCACGGCATCCCATTCAAGCCCCTTCGACTGGTGCACGGTCATCAACACCACGTCGACGGGCACATCGGGGGCCACCGCGTTCTCTTCGGAAGCGTCGCGCAGCGAATCCACCCATGAGATGAACGCGCGCAGACTCGGCACGCCTTGCGATGCGATCTCCTGCATATACGTGTCGACGAGTTTCATCACAGCGTCTATCGGCGACTTGGCGAGCGCCACGTGGGAGGCGTCAAGCGTGGCCTCGGCATGATCGGCATGCATATGCCGAGCCAGTAGCATGTCGATGTCAAGATTCAACGCCGTAATAGCTTCGCGAACCACCTCCGGCAGCGGGTGGCCGAGCACACGCTGTACTTGGCGGAGCATATCCGCGGCACGCAGCACCGCCTGCACTCCCCTGCGGCTCAGCCTGCCATCGATGAGTTGTTCAAGATCGTCGCGCAGCATGAGATCCACCAGAAAAACAGCATTTGGCACTTGGTCGCGGTATTCGCGCACAGTGGAGCGGATTTCAGCATTCGACAGACCAGAGTCGGAAATTGTTTCGCCATTTCCGAAATCACTGGTTTTCCCGGAAGTACCGGAATCACCGGAATTTATAGAATCACCGGAATTCCCAGCTTTCGTAGCATGCGCAGGAACAATTCCCGCCGATACGAGCGCACGATACCGGTACACCGTATTCACTCGCTCCGCCGTGTCCGCAAGCGCCTGCAGATCGTCGGCTTCAACGGCGAATCGTGGCGTCGCCAGCAGTCGCATAAGCGCCGCACTGTCGGTATGGTCGCTGACTACGTGCAGCAGGGCGAACACATCCTGCACTTCCGGACGTTCCAGCAGGACCGCCTGCCCCACGACCAGCGTGGTCAGTCCGGCCTGCTCTAGCGCTTCCGCGTATTTCGGCATGGTTCCTTTGGATCGGAACAGCACCGCCACATGCGGGCGATTGTCTTTCGCACCATGGTCGAGGTCACGCGCAGAGGGCGTATGCAGGGCGATCGCATGTTTGGCGAAACGCACGACCGCATCGACTTCCTGACCGAATGTGGCAAATCCGAGCACGCCAACCGTGCCTTCGGGTGCTTCTTCGATATTGGAGAGCGCAGGCACGTCGACTTCGCGCATCAGCGAGCTGCTGAGGCGTCTGGCTGGCAGACGCAACGGTTTAGTGAGATTGTTCGCCGCTTCGAGCACCATGCGCGAATTGCGCCGCGTCACCGTCAATGCGAACGGTTTGCTGGTGGCGTCCATGCCGAAATCGTGTTGCAGCATACGGAATGCGCCCGGACTTGCGCCTCGCCATGCGTAGATCGATTGGAAGGGGTCGCCGACCGCGTTGACCGCGCTGCGATGCGTATCGTCAACGTGGAACAGCGCGCTCAGCAGTGCGGCCTGCGTGGTGGAGGTGTCTTGGTATTCGTCAAGAAGCACATGCGAGTAGCGTTTGCGGTACGTTGCGCCGATGGACGGGAATCGGGAGACCAGTTGGAATGCCGCGATGGTGAAATCGCTGAATTCCGCCATATTGCAGGCGCGTTTTTCGGCATGATAATCAAGCACGAGGTCGAGCAGCAGATTGCGCTGCTTGGCGACGGATGCGAGTTGCGCACTGTTGTATACGCACATGCTGTGCCCAAGTTCGCGGTATTTCTCCAGTTTCTTTTCGTAATCCGCGTCGGAATCCTTTTTCAGCCGTTTTGGTGGTTTTTTGGATTTTGGCTGCTCAGTTGGCACGGTTTCACCGTCAAGCGCCTTGTCGACCTGTTTGATGAACGCTTCGTCCCAGTCGCGCACGCGTTGCACCGCCTCGTCGAAGCTGGTGCAGTCGCCGCCGATCATAGCTCCGGAAATGGCGTTGGACAGGGCGAATACGTTGCCCGCTATGGTGTTGAACGATTTCAGATCGCCGTCGAACGCCATGAGATCGCCCATATGCTTGTCGAGCACGGTGTGGATGAGCTGCATGGCTCCGGCTTCGCTCAATGGCTGCGTGTTTTGGTCGAAGCCGACAAGCAGTCCGTATTGACGCACGATGGATTGGAAGAAAGCATCGTACGTGGAGACTTCCGGTTTGAGGAACGCCATATTCGCCGATTTCAGCCCACGTTCACGCTGGTTGCAGCTCACGGCCGCGGACACGCGTGACAGCAGTTCCGAAGCCGCTTTGCGCGTGAAAGTCAGTCCGAGGATTTTTTCAGGGCTCACACCTTGTTCGATCAGTGTGATGATTCGCCTTGTCATTGTGTAGGTTTTGCCCGATCCGGCACCGGCGACCACCACCACATCCCCATAGGAGGGCGCTTGGATAACGGCGGCCTGCTCCGGACTGTCGGTGAATTTCGTAGTTCCGCTCATGCCGTTCTCCTGTCGAATACGGTGTTCTGTTCGCCCGCGCAGGCCGGGCAGACCGCAGTGTTCCTGCAATATTTCATATGTTCCAATGTTGGTCTTGCCGTAATTTCGCTTGCCCTGCTGGCTGCGGCAGCGTAGAAGACTCTGGCGATCATGGTGAGGGACCATACCGCCATGGTGTCTCGCAAACCGACGAACTCACTCCAATGCTCGTCGCTCACTTCCAGCGGTGGAATCATCTCGTCAAGTCCGTCATGGAAATCCTTATCGAGTTGTTTGACGTAGTAGCGCGGCACGAATGCGCCCGTATTCAGGCTTCCGTTCGCAAACAACGACTGCTGCATATGCGATTCGGCGGCGGTGTTGCCATGTGGTGCCGGGAATGCATGATCCGCTACGTGAAACAGCGCGCTTTGCGTGATGTTCGGCGCCGCAGCCACCGCCTGTGCCCCACGCAGGCCGCTTCCTTCGGGGAACACGAGTCCCAGTTGGTAGCAGACGAGCTGCAGATCGTTGAACAGGCCTTCGCCGTTCGGACTTGCACCGGTTTTGTAGTCGATCAGACGCACTTGCTGCGTACCGTCCGCCATGTCACGGCGTTCCAAACGGTCAATTCTGCCGGTCAAGCGCACGGTGAGATGCTCGCTCATGCCTGTTTGAGGCCATCCTCCGACCAACGTTCCCATAATGGCGATCAATTCGTTTCGTGAAATCGCATGAATACCGTCCATCGCATTGTAGGCGGCGAGAATATCGTCGAAATCGAATTTTGCGGTGAATTTCAGTTCAGGTTCGACTTTCGTAAGTTTTCCAACGCTGAACGCATCATTGTTTTTGATTGGATAATCACCATGATTCGATTGCACGAAATACGTGGCAATGTTACGCAACGCATCTCGCGCCTTTTTATCTTTTTTCAATGCCTGATATCGTTGCGCGGGATCGGTGATACCGTTCAGATCGCCGCGTAGACGCTCATATTCGGCATACATTTGCTCGGTGATCGCGTCGATGTTGTCCATATCGCTGATGGCGGTGTGCTGTTCCGGCATGTCAAGTCCGGCTTCGGTGGCCTTCTGCGCCACCATGTGGATCAGCGAACCGAAACTCGTGGCGGCGCTGCCCATGCGCGGGCCGGAGAAACGGTTTTCAAGCATCCAGCACACCGGGCACGCCCACAGATCGTCCACCGCGGACGGAGACAGGGTTACCACGTCGGATTGCCGTGTCTTGCCATCCTGAATCGTTTTCCGCGCAGCGGACGAAACAGGTTCCTCCACGAACGGCCAACAATCGGGATTAGCCGCCCTAATGCCTCGCGAGGACAGCAATGCCAATGTTGCAGCGGCGTCACGCGCCTTCGGGCTGTCCGGCGGTTCCATCGCAAGCACACTTCGCGCGGCCGCGATCAAACCACGGGGATCGGATTCAAGTCCCGCATAATCGCCCTGACTGCCGATCGCCGCATATTCGCGCCGTTCCATATCGGCGTCTCTATCGCGGTCAAACCATTCCGGCACATATCCGTACAGAAAATCAGATGGCACGTGGTCGTCGTTCAGCACGGCGCTCATCACCGCACGCTCATCGGCACGGGTCAATGCCACCAGGAAGCTTTTCTGCTCGGATGCGAGCACGGCAGCCAATTGCGCATCCCGCTTGCCCGCCGAAGTGATGACGGTATCGGACAGTTCGCCATGCAACATCACATCGGCGAGTTCCTCACCGCCGAACAATGTGTTGCGTGGCGTAAGATTCGGCCATTGCCCTTGCTGCAAGGACGGCAGAAACACCAGGTTCCAATGCCTTCCCGCCGCGCCCGCGGGCGTGGTCAGCGTCACCGCCTGGTCGATGGGCGCGGTATGCGCCAACGAATCCGCCTCGATGGTCAGCGAGCGCACCTGTTCCATGAACGCTTCGATGGTGTGCGCGGCGAACTCGCCGCTTGATTCGCCGCCGGAAGCGTAGTCGAACAAGCGCATCGCCGCATCAAGTCGGTCGTTTGCGGCACGGCCGGCCGCCGAATTTTCCAAGGCTACGCGCTGCCAGATTTCCGCTTTTCCACAGGCACGCCATGCGCAATCCAATACGTATTGCGGTTCGCGCAAAACCAGCTTGCGTTCCGCCTCGCACGTTTTGTCAAGCACCTTCCACAATGACGCGAAAGCCTTGACATGTGGATCCGAACCCGTCACGGAGGAGATCGTGTCGATCACACGATCGGCGTTTCCTTCCAGAAGAAGCACGTACAGCGCGTCCATATCGAATACGGGATCATCATGGTCTCCATCATGTTGACCATCGTCGGCAATCGCATGGTATTTCGCCATGTATTCATGCCAATCCGCCATCAAACGCGGCAGCGACGATTGCCGTTCAACGTCCGTCTTCGCCATGTTCGCAGAATCCTGCGCGCGAATCTCATCATCGTCCACAATCTCAGCGAGCGAAGCCAACGCATGCATCGCGGATTCCACGGACGCGAGACGGGCCGGACGCCCTTCATGCCGCTTGTCGCCGCCGACCGTAATCAGTGGGGATGCCATGATCAACGCCACACGTGAGCGAATATAGGATCCGGCCGACTGCGGATCCATGCCCGAAGCCGCGATCGTCCGCTTCTTCAATTCCGCCAATTCGATCAGCGCGAACAGGCCTTGCACGAACGGTTCATCCTTCAACGGTCGTGTCACGCTCGAATAGCGCACGGGAACGCCGTCGGCACGCAAACGCTCGCCAAACGTGCGTACGGTGGCATTGTCGTGTGCAATCACAGCCATGTCGTTCCATTCGCGGGAACGCTGCAAATGCTCGGTTTTGATCTTCCACACCACGTCGTCGAGCTCTTCGGATGCGGAACGGTACAGAGCTGTTTCCACGCTGCCATCAGCGGGCGTGATGCGAGCATCCGTATTGCCGGACGACAACACTTCGATAGGCATCGCGCCCGGTATGTTCCGCATTTTGCCCGGACGCTCAGGCAGGGGCACGTCAGTCGGTTCCATGCTTGCAATCGACAGGCTTACGCGGGTCGCGACAAGCGTCCGATAGTCGTCATGCGCGTTTTGCCTGTTCGACGCGTTTTGCATGGTTTGCGCACTATCGTTTTCGCATGCAGCATACAGGTTTTCGACGCGCTCCAATCGCGCTCCCATGCGCGCCTGTGCCTCGTCGAACAGATATTCCGGATACGATCCACGGAACGTCTGCACGGCTTCGTCGGGATTGCCCACCAACAGCAGACGCGTCCCGCGATTATGCAAAGCCTCAAGCAGAGCGAAACCAGCCAACGTCGCATCCTGGAAATCGTCGACGATCAGCATGTCTGGAATATCGGCATCCCATATGTCAGGCACGGCCTCGGTAGCGTCGATCATCAGTTGTGACGCATCAAGACGGTATTCGCCGGAATAGGCTGCGCGAATCGCCGCATTGTATTCCTCACGCAGCGCGAAAGCGAGACGCCACTGGGTACGCAGGCGTTCACGACGCGCGTCAAGCTCGCCATTCCTGCTGGCCGCACGGGCGATGAGCATGTCTTCAAGCTCCGGTTTCGCACCGATTTCATTCATGCGCGCAAGCATGTCTCGCAATTGGCTGGCGAATGCGTCGGTGGAATCGTCGGCCACCAGTCCGGACCATTCGGAAACAGCGAAATATACGCGCAGCAGATCGCAGATAGCGCACTCGTCGCCATGCTGCCTATGTTCCACATGTGATGCAAGCACCTTGCGGATGATCACATCCTGTTCGGCGCCGTTCAACAGTTTCGGCAACGGTTTGCCCTGTGCGGATCTTGCGGCCGTCAGCAGGCGGAATGCGATGGCCGACAATGTGGTGACCGGTCGAGCCTGCGAAACCACAGACAATTCACGGATCGCGCGATCGCCCAACATGTCGGCGATCTGTCTGCCGGACACCGTCATCACGGCATTCGCATCACCATACAGCTTCATCGCGGCGATCAGCATGTCCAACGCAAACTCGGTTTTTCCACTGCGTGGCGCTCCCGCAACCAACGTGACGTGAGCCAGATCTTCCAAATCCATCATGCCTCCCAACACTACTAGTCTCATCCTCCCTTACCTGACAGAATCCGGCAATGGGAAAACTTATGTCGGAAGGCTCGATGGCTGCGAAAGGGGCGGAAGACATGGGAACAGCCTCGAACGCCCGTCTTTGCATGCGAATATTCAACCCCTTACTGGTAGGTTTTTGGGTTGGTCTTCGGCTAACATGGCCTTTGGAGAGAGCGGCTGAAAACATACGCACTACGAGGAAAGAGAGCATATGGAAGCCATGGACGGCACTCCCCCTCAAATCCCTGGGTACGCATTCGCCCAGAAGTTGGGTTCAGGTTCCGAAGCGAATGTGTACTTGTACCAGCAGCTTTCCCCCAGCCGTCAGGTGGCCATCAAAGTCAGCAGGGGAACGCTCGACCTGCGCGCGGCAGCAAGATTCCGTTCCGAGGCGAACTTCATGGGCAAGATCTCATCACACCCTTACATTCTTTCGGTGCACGAAAGCGGAGTCACCACCACAGGCAACGGCTATACCGTGTTCGAATACGCTCCGGGAGGCAATTACAAGACCTTCCTGGAATCCAACCGTCTCAGCGCAGACCAGATGCTCACCGTCGGCATCAATCTGGCAAGCGCCCTTTTCACGGCGCACCGCGAAGGCATTATCCACCGCGACATCAAGCCCAGCAATATTCTTATCAACGCGCATGGCATGCCCATGCTTTCCGATTTCGGCATCGCGGGAACGATTTACGGGCGCCCCGGCATCGGCTACACCATCGCGTGGGCTCCGCCGGAAGTGCTTGCGAAGAACGGCGGAGGCAACGAATCCTCTGACATCTATTCTCTGGGGGCGACGCTGTCCGCCATGCTGACGGGCCAGTCGCCGTACGAATACGGCTATTCCGCAGCTCTTGGCGCAACCCGAGGCAAAAATCGCGGCGCTCTGCTGCGGAACATCATTCTCACCAATCCGCTGCCCAAGCTCAACAGGCCGGATATTCCCCAGCAAGTGGAGCGGATCCTGCGTAAGGCGTTGAATAAAACTCCGGAGGACCGATATTATTCCGCATACGATTTCGCACGTGATATGCAGCGTGCGCAGCAGGAATTGTATGGCCATGCCACGCCGACCACAGTTGAGGGGGAACCGCCGTTCCCGCAGAACCTGTACACGCAGGCGCAGACGAACGTTCAGGTTTCGCCGACTGCCCCAAAGCAGCGCAGCACTTGGGCCAAGCCTCTTGCGATCGTTGTTTCGGTGGTCGTCGCGATTGCAGCCGTCGCGCTGGTGTTCACGTATGCGATCATGCCGAATATGGATTCCGCTTCCGACAACAGCAGCGTGCAGATCAAGAATCCAGGAACACGCGATCAGGAGAACGATTCACCGGATTCGGCTATCACCACCGGCAGTGTGCCCAGTGTCGAGAATCTGACCGGGTCATATTCCGCCGATGGCAGCAGCGTGCAGTTCACTTGGGTGAACCCCGACCCTCAGGATGGGGATTCGTACGTGTGGTCACTGGTCGGCGATGCCGGCGTCGATTCGAACGCCCAGGGAACCACCACCACCGACACTCATATCAGTATCGAACCCGCCAACGGCTCGCAGACCTGCATTCAGGTGAGCCTCATCCGGACCGACCGTCAGATGTCGCAGAATCCTACGATAGCGTGCGCAGCTAAACCATAAGCATCGCAGCATTTCGCAACAGGGTCGGCCGACGGCATTATTCAATCGCAGGCGACGTCCGGAACGAACACAACGACAATCGGAACATTCAGGGAAGAACCGGAAATGGGCAAACGCAAGAACGCAGCCAATCAGTCGGCACAATCGTATGAACGTCAATTGCACTTCGGATCGATGATGCGCAAACTACTGTTGCCGTCGGGAAGCAGACGGTGGATCACACCGATCGTCATGCTGCTTCTGTTGCTGGGCATCATCGCAGGCGCGTTCATCGTCCATTCGGTGACGCAACGGCATGTGCAACTTGACGACGGCACCGTGTGGATCACTTCGCTGAAGGACCGCAAGGCCGCACGATTCAATGCGAAAAACAAGGATGTGAACGCTGGAGTCTCATCCGCGGCCTCCCGTTTCGACGTGGCCCAACATAATGGCAGCACCGTGATTTCCGAAGGTACGAAAGCCAGCAACATCGCGGCTTCCACCATCAGCGAAACCGGCAACACCGCCATCAAAACGGATATCGAAACCATTGTCGGAGGCGACACCGCAGCGTTCATCAATGTCAAAACCGGCAATGTGTGGGTGGGATCCGCTTCCGATGTGAAATCCGTCAATCCAACCACCGACAAGCCGAACATGAAGCTGGGATCCGGTGGAAAAATCGCGTTGACACACGACGGAACCGTATACGGATACCGTGCTTCCGATGGTGCGGTGCTGAGCCTCGACGGGCCGCAGGGCACGAACGAGCAAACAGACACAATCAAAGGCGCACCGCATGCCGAATCGTTCACCGTTATCGGCGCAACCCCGGTCGTGGCGACGAAAAGCACCGTGTACTGGCCGCAGGGAAGCGCAGCCATCAATCTGCAGGGCGACATGACCTTGCAAGCCCCTTCCACGGACGGCAAACAGAACGGATGGGTGGCCGTGGCGACACCACGTGGACTCGCAACGGTGAACCTCAGCACCAAGAAAACCTCTGAAACCCCAAATTCCGGCAAAGGCGAGGCCGCCCAGCCGGTATCCACAGGAGGATGCGTATTCGCCGCATGGGCACAGAAAGCCAACAATTACGCCAAAGCATGCTCCGCCGACGGTTCGGACACGACATTCGACACCCTGACCAACATCAACGCCACTTCGGAACTGATATTCCGCACCAACCATCGTCTGGTCATACTCAACGACGTGGTCAACGGCAACGTCTGGAATCCGCAGGAATCCACCAAAGTCATCAAAATCCAATGGAACAAGGTGGAAACCAAACAGTCGAAGCAGCAGGAACAGAACAACGATAGTGCCAACAACCAGCATAATTTCAGCAAAACCTGTTCGTCGCAATCCGGGCAGATCAAAGCGGAAGACGATTTGCTCGGCGCGAGAACGGGATCGCAGCAGATTCTCGACGTGCTTCGCAACGACGAGCAGACCGACTGTTCCGTGCTGCGCATCACCTCGGTAAGCGCCCCGGACGGAGCCAACATCAGCGTCTCACCCGTATATGACGGACGATACCTGCAGCTCGACGCATCCGCGGCAGCCGAGGGATCGGTATCGTTCAGCTATGAGATTTCCGACGGACGCGGGCAGACATCCAACGCCAACGTGAACCTCACCTTGGTCGGAAACGACGACAACGCGCCCCAGCAAACCGATACGCCACCGGAAATCGACGTGGAGCAAGGAGCCACCTACACCACCAACGCTTTGGGCAGCTTCTCCGACCCCGACGGCGATCCGCTCACGCTCGTATCCGCAACCCCGCAGAACACCGACCAGGTGACCGTCTCCACGCGAGCCGACGGGCAGCTCGTATTCAACGCGGGATCCATGTCTTCCGGCAGAGCCAGCATCGAAGTAACCGTTTCCGACGGACAGCAGACCGGCACCGGCATGGTGTATTTCTCAGTGAAACCGGCCAACACGTTGGCCGCGGTGATTGATCCGGTAGTCAAGCAGACCACGCCAGACGCACGCACCACCGTCTCGCTCAAACAATACGTGCACGGCACCTCGGCCGAACCCACGCAGCTGACCGCCGTGGAAACCCCATCCGGCGCATCCACAGCCATGAACGCCACCGACATGTCGTTCACCTTCAGCGCGGCCAACCCCGGCACCTACTACGTGCCCTACACCATCACGCAAGGAACCATTCCCACGACCGGCCTGGCCCGCATTGAAGTACAGGCCACGACCGGAGACTCCGCCAAACCCATCGCCGCCAACGACGTGGCACTGCTCGGCGCCGACAACACCGCGATCGTGGAGCCCCTGGCCAACGACGTCGACCCGATGGGCGGCGTATTGTCCGTGACCAACGTGACCGCCGACGCGGCAAGCGGCATCAAAACCGGCGTCGTGAGCAACAAGCGCGTCTACATCACCGCACGACAGGTGCCGACCGAACCCGTGCAAATCAAATACAGTGTAGCCAACGCAGCAGGCACGTCGACCGGCGTAATCGTACTGCAGCCGCCGGCGTTGACCACCTCCAACTCCATACCGAAAGCCGACAACATCACCACGCAGGTACGCACCGACGGCATCGTCTCCATCGACGTGCTCGACCACGTTACCTACTCCGACGGCACCACGGTAAACCTGCAAAACGACCTGCAATACGACAAGAGCACGTTCAAAGGACTCGTATTCGTATCAGGCAACACCGTACGATACCAAGCATCCGACCAAACCGGATCCTTCCCCGTAACGTACACGATCAAAGACAATCTCGGCAACGCGGCATCTGCCACAATCACCATCAACGTGCATCAAAAAGACGCCGAAAACAAGGCGGCGCCAACACCATCCGACGTTGAAGCACAGGTTGCGGCAGGGCAGAAAGTCCAAATCCCAATCACCTTGACCGGCATCGACGCCGATGGTGACGACGTGCAGCTGCTCGGCCTTGGCAACAAGGCTCCGACGCTCGGACGCATCAGCGAAGTCGGAGCCACCTACCTGGTATACGAGGCATATGCCGACTCCGCAGGAACCGACACCTTCTCATACGCCGTCGAAGACTGGACCGGCCAACGATCCCAAGCGCAAATCCGCGTGGGCGTGTTCACATCCGGCACCGACTCGGGCGTGTACGCGCGCGATGACGAAATCACATTGCGCCCCAACACTGCAGCAACCGTACCCGTGGCGCAAAACGACATTTCCGGAGACAGCACCGACCTGACCGTCAGCGAAGACGTCGAATCGCAAGACATCAGCAATGTGAACGTAGTGGATAATGCGCTCGCCTTCACCACACCGCAGCAGGCGGGCACCTATTACGTGGTGTATACGGTCAAAGACAAAGCGGGATTGTCCGACACAGCAACGCTGACGGTGAACGTCGATGGCAACGCCACCATCGAACCGCCGACCGCATACGATTATCGTGTGCCTTCTTCGGCGACGATCGACAAGAAATCGGTCGACGTGGACGTTTCGCAATGGATCGCGAATCCTTCCGGCAGCGCCGACGAACTGCAGGTGGCCGTGGATGATTCGGCCACCGACCACGCACATGTCAAGGGCGGAGACAAATCCACGACCATTACCGTGGAATTGACGGACGAGGCGCGAGCAGTGCCATACACCGTGACCAACACGACATACGGCATCATGTCCACGGCGTTCATCCAAGTGCCCGCATATGGCGTGTTCCCGCCGATTCTTCGACCGAAGGCACCAGCATTGAAAGTGAACGCGCGCGAGACGATCACCATCAATATCGCCGATTACGTGCGCGTGGGCGCAGGCAAGACCGCATATGTGGACGGCGCCGATTCGGTAAGCGCCACGAAAGCCGCGGACGGCGACCTGTATGTGAACGACCAGACGTTGAAGTTCACCGCGCCGAAGGACTACTCCGGCCCTGCATCCATCACCTTCACCGCGGTGGATGGCAAGCGCGACAAGAACAACAAGGTGAAAATAATCAATTCGGCGGTGTTGACGTTGCCGATCACCGTGATCGGGCGTGACGCGCCCGCGCCGACGTTCTCTTCGCCCACCATCGACGTGGTCGCCGGCGAAAGCGCCACCACCATCGACCTGACCGCGTTGACCCATTCGGCGTCCGACCTATACGACGATGAAAAACAGTACACGTATTCTGGTGGCGCTGATTCCGACCAGGTGAGCGCCAAAGTGAGTTCTAACGGCAAACTGACCGTGTCCGCCGACAAAACCACGTCACCGGGAACCACGGTGAGCGTGCCCATTTCAATCCAATATTCGAAGGGCACGGTGAACGCGGGCGTCACGGTTCGTGTGACGACCTCCAACAGGCCTTTGGCACGCATCAACGCGAAAACCGTGAAGGTCAAGGCGGGAAGCAGCGAGGAAGTGAACCTGCTTGCCGACGCGTACAATCCGTTCCCCGATTCCGCATTGACCGTGACCGGATGTACGTCCGACGGCGCGTCGAAGCTGACCGTGGACTGCCCGTCCAACGGCGTAGTGTCGATCAGCGCAGCTTCCGACATCGGCTCGAGCATCAACAAGGTGATCGTCAACGTGCGTGATGCCACCAATACGAAGGAACGTGAGGTTACAGGCACCATCAGCGTTTCGGTAATGGACAAGCCGGATGCGCCTCTGCCCTCCCCCATCGCGGGAGACCCGCAGGATGGCGTGGTGAATCTGAGTTGGACGGCCGGTTCTTCGAACGGCAGCCCGATCAGCGAATACAAGGTGACGTGGAACGGCGACGGTTCCGGCGAGAAATTGTGCGGTTCCGTGACCTCCTGCCAGATTACCGGTTTGAAGAACGGCAAGACGTACTCGTTCAAGGTGCAGGCCAAGAATGAGGTCGGCTGGTCGAAGGAGTCGAACAGCGTGGAAGGCACGCCTGACAAGCTTCCGGACGCGCCGACCGATGTGAAGGCCGAAGCCGGCAGGAACACCGTCGTTGTCACATGGAAAGCTCCGGAAGGCAATTTCTCCGCCGTCGACGGCTATGAGGTGACGTTAAATGGATCCAATATAGCGAATCCGACGCAAAAGGTTGAAGGTACAAGCTTCACGTTCAAATTCGACGACAATGCGATTACCAATGGCGCATCCTATACCGCCACGGTCAAGGCGCATAACAAAATGAACTGGAGTCAGCCATCCGCCGTGTCCAATGCCGTTTCGCCTTGGGGTAAGCCTGACAAACCAACCATCTCCGCAGTGCAGAATGGCGACAAGATTGTGGTGAGCGGGCGGATCAATGACGCCCGTAACTCGAAATACCAGTCGATTACGGTAAGTATCAGAGACGAAGACAGATCCGTAGAGACCAATGCCACGGACTATTCCGTCGAATTCGACATCAAGAACGAGTGGTATTACAAAGAGATTAAGCCAACGATTACCGTGGTCACGGAACGCAGTGGTTCGTCGAGCAGCGAAACATCCGTTTCGCCCTTCACAGCAGTCGACCCTCCAACCAATGTGAAGCTGGAACTCAGCAACAATACATGTGTGGCGACCTGGTCCAAAAAAGGGCGCGTCACAGGCTTTGTTGTAAGGGCCAAGGATTATTACAATGTTGATCTTCACGAGAACAGAGCAGAATGGCCGCTTTCCGGTAACTGGAGCACCTGCGATACGGTAAATGTCCAGCAATACTTCATTGATACGTCACATATCAGCACCCCTGAAACTGCCAACAGCAATACCGTCGGCAACAAAATCAAAGCGGAAATCACTACCATGCCGACCCTTTCCTGGGATGCCAATGACACGAATCTCATCAAGGTCGCCGGCGGATCGGTGAAAACATGGAATCAAATTGGCAGCTACTCTTTCGTATTCACCGGAGGTGGCAAAACATACGAAATCCCTTGGGCCCAAGGTACCAGTCAGTTGAACGCCGAAAAGCTACCAACGGGGGTTGACTACACATGGAAGTTTAAAGTCACCGGTCCAGACCCGGCACTCAACAACGAGGCAGACGGATCAACGATCAAAGACTCCGACCGCTATAACGGACCAACCCCCGATCCTAAGCCTGATTCCAATCCGGACCAGTCGGGATCAGGGCAAAGTGACGCCCCTACGGCTTCATCCGTAGCTCTTTCCACCATCGATGGAAAAAGCAAGCCGTGGGTGAGAGGCTTGGCCTATTACGCCAATCGCTAGCCGGTATGGCAATCTCGACGAACAATCCAATATCGACAACCAATCATCAATACGACCAATAGAAGCAAGCAAGGAGCACCCATGAGCAACGAAAACGATGACGACGCCACCCAGCTGGGTTCCATCGGGCACCATATGAACAAGCCGCAACAGCCTGGCAATCCGCAGATGCGCCTCGCATTCCAAGCTCCAAGCCTGCCGACGCATCCGCAGAAGCAAAGCGGCGACGATGAAGACACCGTGCTCAGCGCATACAACGCAACGCCCTCCAGGCCTGCAATGCCTACGGTTCCAACAACGCACCCCATGAAGGCGCAACCGGCACAGCCGGTGCAGATGCAACAACCATTGCCGCAATCGCAGCCAATTCCGACAGCGGCACCACGCCAATTCCCGCAGGCCACAACACCGCAAGCCAAGCCCGCGCAGCCAGCCGCAACCTCGTCCATGATGTCCGCGCCACAGGCCGACATCACCGAATTCTACAACCAGTTCGCCAAACTGGTCGACAGCGTCTCCCAGGTCGTGGTCGGCAAGGAACAACCGATCCGCCAATGCGCCACCGCCATGATTGTCGGCGGCCACATTCTGCTTGAAGACAACCCCGGAACAGGCAAGACGCAGCTGGCCCGAGGCCTCGCCAACTCCATCGACATGTCGTTCAAGCGCATCCAGTTCACTCCGGATCTGCTGCCTTCCGACGTGGTCGGCGTAACCTACTACGACCAAAAGAACGGCGAATTCGAATACCGCGAAGGCCCGATTTTCGCATCCATCGTGCTTGCCGACGAAATCAACCGAGCCTCGCCGAAAACACAGTCCGCGCTGCTCGAGGTCATGGAAGAGCAGAAAGTCACCGTCGACGGCGAAACCCACGCGGTACCGCAGCCTTTCATGGTCATCGCCACCCAGAACCCCATCGAACAGCTCGGCACCTACAAACTACCGGAAGCGCAGATGGATCGTTTCCTCATCAAAACAACCATCGGCTATCCGAGCCATGACGTGAGCGTAAGCATTCTCAAGCAGGTCAACGTCACCGACCGTGCATCCACCGTACATGCGGTGCTCACCGGCAACGACGTGCTACGCATGCGTGCCATCAGCGAAACCGTTCATCTTGACGACGCGATCCTCGAGTACATCGTGCGCTTGGTGGAAGCGACGCGCCACAACGAACGCATCCAAGTCGGATCGTCCATGCGAGGCGCACTCGCGCTGACCCGATGCGCCCGCGCGTGGGCAGCGTCCAACAATCGCGGATATGCGGTACCCGACGATGTGAAGCAGCTGGCGGTCGCCGTGCTCGCGCACCGCATCACGCTCACCGCAGAGGCCACGTTCGCCGGATACACCCCCGAACAGATGATCGAACAGATCCTCGAAAACGTACCTGCACCGACCGTAGGCGCCACCGTCTGAAACGTATACCCGACACAGCTGCACACTGCACGCGCAGCACGACAGAAGCGCACAACCGCACGAAACGTTCGCAAACCCCCGAAAGGTCAAGTATGCGACAATCCAAAACCATGCAACGCAGGAGAACCATGCAACGATCCCTGCGACGCATCAAGCATCGCATCAAACGACTGGTCACCTCATATGTGTCACCACTCGGATGGGCAGTAGCCGGACTCACCATCGCCTCGCTCATAGCGTTCACGATCCTCGGATGGCATGAACTGCTGGCCATGGCGATCATATTCGTCTGCATGATGGTCGCCGCCATCATGCTGTCGCTCGGCAACACGTCGTTCACTGCCACCATAGACGTGTCTAGAAGGCGAGTCACCGTGTCAGACACCGTGAAAGTCGACGTGTGCGTCGACAATCCGGGACACACGCCAACCACATCCGCACGAGGCGACCTGTCCATCGGCGACAATCACGAACGATTCTCCATCCCCATGCTCACCGCTGGCCAATCGCACCAAACAACCGTGGAATTCACCGCCGTCTCCCGCGCGGTGTTGCCGGTCGGACCGCTTTCCATACGCAAAGGTGACCCATTTGGACTCGTACGGCACGAAAAGAAACTCGCCGACCAAATCAACGTGTTCATCCACCCGCAAACCGTCATGCTGAACACACTCAACGCCGGAATTCCGCGAGACTTCGAAGGTCAGCCCAGCGGCGAAATCGTCGACGACGACCTCGACTTCTACGGACTGCGCGAATACGAGCCGGGCGACGACGTGCGCAACGTGCACTGGCTCAGCTCCGCAAAAACGGGAGCACTGATGATCCGCCAATACGAAGCAACCCGACGTACCAACACCGCATTGACCATCAGCGTGAACCCAGACGACTACCTCAGCTCCGACGAATTCGAACTGGCGGTATCCGTCCACGCATCCATCGGCGTGCAATGCCTGCTCCAAAACCGCCCGGTAACCTCCCATGCGGGAAACGAACACGCCACGCCATGCAACTCCACGGAATTCCTCGACGGATGCAGCGCCATTACCCCCGACATCAACGACAATCCGAACCTCGCACAAACCACCCTCACCCACGCCCCCGACTCATCGTTCTACTACATCACCGTCGGCAGGCTCAAAAGCATCGACGAGATCAAACACATAGCGCTCGCGCTCCCCCGATCAGCAACCTGCGTGGTACTGCAAACCACCATCGGGCAACCACGCGCCATCAAACAATACGCCGACTTCACCCTGGCGACCGTAGGAAACCTAGACGATCTTCCAATGATCATGGGGGTACTGGCATGAGCACCGCAGGATTCAGCAAACACAGCATCAACGCCAATACCGGCGAAACCCGCGCCGACCACACCACCGGATTCGGCAACACCTTCACCGAATCATCCACCGGCACCTTCACGGAAACAGGCACCGGAACAGGCTCATGGGCCGACTCCACACACTCCGCCATCTGGATGTCACGAGACGGCAAATCGCAAGTCCTTCCCTACTTACACCGACCACGCGCCTCGCAATACGCAAGCTTGCTCGTAGCAGCCCTGCTCACCCTCGCCGCAGCCAGCAACCTCATCGACGTCTACGGATCAGCCGCATCCTGGGCCCTCGCCGCCATTCCAGCCACCATCATCGGATCACTCGTGGCGCTCGCAGGCACGGTTCCCGCGCTCCGCCTCTGGTGGCAGATACTGTTCACGGCCGTCGCGCAACTGGTTGTCGGCCCGGTTCTGTTCCTCAACGACACCACCATCACACACTTCATCCCAACCCTGCGTACGCTTACGCAAGGTTGGATGCAGATGCTTGGCTCCTTCAAATTCATTCTGTCGGTCGAGCCTCCAACCGGTACCGCGGACGGCTGTCTGCTTGCCGTATGGACCATCTGCCTGTGGTTCGCGCTGCTCACCGGTATTTTCGCAGTGACGGAAGATGGACGATTCACCATGATCGCCATCATTCCCGTCATCGCCAATCTTGCGATCTGTGCATTGCTCGGCTCATCTTCCGGCTATTACCGCATATTCGTCGGCATCGCGATGGCGCTTGTGCTCGTGATTTGGATCAGTGCACGTTGGAAATTACTGGAATTGGGACGTTGGATCAGTTCCGTGGTAATCGTGGTTGTTTCCATCGCATTGGCGATCGGAGGATGCCTTGCCGTCGGCCAGGACCGCACCATTCTGCGCGACCATTACGATCCGCCGCTCAGCCCGTACGATTACACAAGCCCGTTGAGCGGCATGCGTTCGTACATCAAAAACAGCAAGGACGATGTGCTCCTCACCGTTCAAAACCTGCCCGCAGGATCGGGCGTGCGGCTAGCGGTCATGGACCGTTTCGACGGCAACGTATGGAACCTGTCCGATTCCGCCATGTCATCGGACTCCTCCAACTACCATCGTGTCGGCACCTCTATCACCAACAACGCCGAAGGCAAGAAATTCACCGCAACATTCACCGTGAACAAAGGCCTGAGCGACTACTGGCTGCCCATGGCCGGAGCCGCATCGAGCGTGACCTTCGACAACAGCGAAAACGCCGACTCGTTCTATTACAACAGCGACACCATGTCGGCCATCTACCCTTCACGCACTTCCGAAGGCCTCACCTACACGGAAACCGGCATCATGCCAACAGTTCCCACCGACAAGCAAATCGTCAAAGCCAATGCAGCCTCCATCAGCCAGCCAAAAGCCGAAGACGTGCCCGATTGTGTGGACAAACTCGCCACAGCCATCGCCGGCGGCCAATCCAAAGGCGGCGAAGCAGCCCAGGCCATCGCCGAAAAACTCAAGGAATCAGGCTGGTTCTCGCACGGCTTGAGCGGCGATTACCCGTCTACCGCCGGCCACGGCAACTACCGTATCGACCAGCTGCTCGCCGGAACGGCCATGGTCGGAGACAGCGAACAATACGCCTCCGCAATGGCACTCATGGCACGCAGCCTGGGACTTCCAAGCCGAGTGGTGCTTGGATTCCTACCAAAAGACGATGAAGGCGACATCAGCGAAAACCGCACCGAAAAACAAGGGAAAAACACCGTCATCGAATTCACCGGCAACGACGTGACCGCATGGGTGGAAATCAAACTGGACGGCTACGGCTGGGTGGCGTTCTACCCGACGCCAAAGGAAACCAAAGTCCCCGACGAAAACCAGAACCTCACCCCACCGAACCCGCAGAATCTGGTGCGTCAGCCCCCAGTACCCCTCACCGACCCGCTGCGCGACGATAACCAAGCCAAAGGCAGGTCCTCAATCGGCGGAAGCATGGCTGACGAAACGTCAACCAACCTCTTCTGGCAGCATTTCGGCAGAATCGCAAGAAAAGTAGCCATCTACGGAAGCCCCCTGTGGACGCTGCTCATCGTATGCGGCCTCCTGCTCGCTATCAAAGCGATCGCATTGGCACGGTCAAGAAAACACGGCAGCGCGCAACAGCGAGTGGCAGCAGGATGGCAATCCGTGGCGGCGCTCGCCCGGCAAAGCGGACTTGACATTCAAGGCACGCGCAGCGAACAGGCGGTCTCCATCGCAAGCCAGATGGATATTTCCAGTGAAACGTTGCTTGCCTTGAGCACACAAGCCGATTACGCGACCTTCTCCGGTAATACCGTCAACGAGGAGCATGTGCAGCAGTATTGGCGCGATATTGAGCAGGAACGCCAGTACATGCTCAAGTCATTGCCGACATTGCGCAGATGGCGTGCCAAGCTTTCGCTTGCCGACGTTTTCCATTTTCAAGGCAAACGCGGCGCGAGCGACGATTCAGCGAATAACGCAGCGGATACGGCAACCAATATTTCGGATGACAACGATTGAAACGTCAGCAAAATCGGAGATCATGAGGATATCGTCGATTTGCAGGAAGGCACATTGCAGACGTTGCGAACCGTTCAATAACGCGCATGTTCCCGCAATGGCAAGCGTCGATGATTAGATTGCCGCTTTGTTCTCAGCGCATTCAATACAATATTTACAGATCACGAGATAAGGAGACCATGATGGTCGATTTCGATACCGCGGCCGCAGCTGTGCAGGATCCGAACGCAGATCCCGTGCTCTTGGCGAAAATCGCTTACGAAAATCCAGAATTCGGCGCGAATGTGGTTGCCAATCCGCGTGCGTACCCTGGTCTGAAACGTTGGGTCGCTCAATTCGGCGATGAACGCGCACGCCAGCAGCTGGTCGCATTGGGGTGGCCGGTTCCGCAGGAAGGCGTTATGCAGAGGAATACCGAAACCGTTCCGGAACAGGCACAGCAATCCCAAACGCAAGCGCAGTATCAGCAGCCGCGGCAATCGTCGGACGTGCAGCATCAGATGCAATACCAGCCGCCGGCAACCGACCAATACCAGCCTGAATCGTTCATGGAAGCGCCGGCATCGAATATGGCGAACGACGTTTCAACGGAATATGTCGACCCGTACACTAATCCAGCGGATTTGTCGGAAGTAGCCGATTATTCTTCGGCCCAGCCGCAATATGACGGGCAGCAGTACGCGGAGCCGTACACGGACAACGCCCAGCACGCCATGCAGCCGCAGGAACCGGCCGCATCGAATAGCGGTTTTACCGCGGAATTGGCCATGACCACGCAAGACAAGCTGCTGATGGCCCAAATCGCGAGCGAGGCTCCGGAGCTGCACCCCTTCCTCGCACGCAATCCGAATATCTACCCGGATCTGCTTGACTGGCTTGCCAATCTCAATGATTCCGCCGTCAACGCGGCCATCCGCCTGCGCCAGTAGCAAATAGCCGGTCAGCAAGCGCCAGTTGGCAGGTAGCGAATCGCAATAGTCAAGAAGGGCTGTATGCGCATCCTCACGTGTACAGCCCTTCTTCTACTCTCGACATCGTTCATTGTCGCGCCGTCATTTCAGTCATCCCAAACCTTGCGGTTTGACGGCATACTTGGTGATGCGCAAAACAACGTTTCAATCAGCGCTGCTCGAACGTGAAGAACTGGTCTCCGATACGAACCGTGCAAGGTGCCTCAAACTTCATCGGCTTGTGCTCGACCTTTGTCTCCTCATTGTCTCGAATAAGGTACGTGCCATTAAGCGATCCATAATCCTCAATCCATAACGTGCCATCCTGATCGAAGCTGATCGCCGCATGATTACGTGAAATCGTACGCGTCGAATCCTCCAATTTCACGGATTTAGCACCTTCCGGCACTTCAACGGACGGTTTGCGTCCCAGCAGCACGCCCATGTCGATAATCACTTCCTGACCGGTCTGCTCATTGTAAAGCGTGTATTCCAGCTTCGGCTGCTTCATGGTGAATGCCGAAGACAGCACCGTGCCATCCCAATCGATATCATCATCGTTGGCCGGTTCGTCATTGACCGACTCGTCATTGGTTGGTTCCAGCGAAACGGAAACCTGTTCCATCAGCTGAGATTGCGCCATTCCAGGCATTGCAGAATCGGCGAAGGAAGACATTACGGTGGCGTCATCGTCGTACCAGCCTGGTTCGGGCGGCGGCGGATATGGAAGGAAGCTCATGCCCTTATTGTAATTTGACGTTTGATTTTGCGATGGTGATATTCGCCCTGCAATACAGGCAGTTTCGTAATATGCCGACTGTTGGCATAATAATCGCAACAATCGTCTTTTTTGTATTAAAAATGGGGATCAGCTGTTTGAAGCCAATCCCCATTTTTATGTCTATCGGATGATTTCAGACGTTATGTCGTTCCATCATCGTCTTTCGGATCACAGGGTGTCGCCCAAATCCATCTGACCACCATTGTCGTCCAGGAAGTCATCCGGATTGAAGTCGTCGCCAAGCTTCAGATCGCCGAAATCGATGTTGGAGAAGTCGACTTCGGACAGATCCGCATCGCCGAAGGCAGCATCGGACTCGTCGCCACCCAAACCGAAGTTCGGGTAGATGGTGTCGCGAATGGCCTTGTCGGGCTCGACCACGGCGTTACGGTAACGGGCAAGACCGGTACCGGCCGGAATGAGCTTACCGATGATGACGTTCTCCTTGAGGCCCTTCAGGTCGTCGACCTTCTGGCTCAGGGCGGCTTCGGTGAGCACGCGGGTGGTCTCCTGGAAGGAAGCCGCGGACAGCCAGGAATCGGTTGCCAGCGAAGCCTTGGTGATGCCCATCAGCTCCGGACGACCGGCGGCAGGCTTGCCACCTTCCTTCACGGCCTTCATATTGGCGGCCTTGAAGCGGGCCTGATCCACCAGTTCACCCGGAAGCAGGTCGGTATCGCCGGAATCGATCACCGTGATACGACGCAGCATCTGGTGCACGATGACCTCGATGTGCTTGTCGTGGATATCCACGCCCTGGGAGCGGTACACGGTGTGCACTTCCTCCACAATGTTCACTTGGGCGGCACGAGGGCCGAGGATGCGCAGGATCTTCTTAGGATCGACGGAGCCTTCGATCAGCTGGGTGCCAGCTTCGACATGCTCGCCGTCCTTGACCATCATCGGGGCGCGACGGGTTACCGGGTAGACGATCGGTTCGACGGATTCGTCGTCCGGCTTCAGCATGACCTGACGGCCGCGCTCGGTGTCTTCCACCTTGATCACGCCTGCGAACTCCGCGATCGGAGCCTCGCCCTTCGGGGTACGAGCTTCGAAAAGCTCGGTAACACGAGGAAGACCCTGGGTGATATCGGATGCGGAAGCGACGCCGCCGGAGTGGAAGGAACGCAGCGTCAGCTGGGTACCAGGCTCGCCGATGGACTGTGCTGCCACGATGCCAACGGCCTCGCCGACGTCCACAAGCTTGTTGGTGGCCAGAGACCAGCCATAGCACTTGGCGCACACACCGCGCTTGGAATCGCAAGTGAGCACGGAACGGGCCTTGACTTCTTCCACATCGTGGGCGACGAGATCGTTGAGCACGTCCATGGACAGCGCGTCGCCGGCCTTGTACAGCACGGTTTCGCCGTCGGCTGGATCGATCACGTCAGCTGCGAGCAGGCGGGAGTACGGACCACCGTCGGCAGCCTTGACGAGATGCAGGTTGCCTTCAGCGTCACGCTCGCCGACCTTCATCGTCAGGCCGCGCTTGGTGCCGCAATCCTCTTCGCGCACAATCACGTCCTGGGAGACGTCCACCAGACGACGGGTCAGGTAACCAGACTCTGCGGTACGCAGTGCGGTATCGGCCAGACCCTTACGCGCGCCGTGCTGGGAGATGAAGTATTCCAGCACGGACAGGCCGTCGCGGTAGTTGGACTTCACAGGTCGAGGAATGATCTCGCCCTTCGGGTTGGCCACGAGGCCTCGCATACCTGCGATCTGGTTGATCTGCATCATGTTTCCTCGTGCACCGGACTGCACGATGATAGCCAGATTGTTCTTGGAGTCGAAGTGTTTCTCGACAGCCTCGGAAACCTCACTGGTGCACTTGGTCCACAGGTCGATGAGTTCCTGGCGGCGCTCCTCTTCGGTAAGCATACCGATTTCGTAGTTCTCGTTGACCTTGTCGGCTTCGGCTTCGTACTTCTCGATGAACTCGTCGCGCTCGGACGGCTGGATAACGTCGGAGAACGCGAAGGACACACCGGACCACGGTGCGCGGGTGAAGCCCATATCCTTCAGAGCGTCCAGCGTTGCAGCCACCTGTGCAGTGGAGTAACGGGTTGCGATGTCGTCGACGATCTTGCTCAGACGCTTCTTCGGAGCCTGATCATTCACGAACGGGTAGTCGACCGGCAGCGTGCTGTTGAACAGGATGCGGCCGTAGGAGGTCGCGAAAAGCACGGAACCATCGTGGAAGCGCTCTTCCTTCACTACCGCCGGGCTGCCCGGTTCAGGATCGATGACTTCGATTTCGCTCGGTTCCCAACCCTTCGGAAGCACGAAGTCTTTCGGAAGGCGGATAAGCACCTTGGCCTGCATGTCGATCTCGTGCTTGTCGAGCGCCATTTCGGCCTCTTCGAGCGAGGAGAACACACGGCCCTGGCCCTTGGCTCCGTCGATGACGGTGGTCAGGTAGTACAGACCGAGGATCATGTCCTGGCTCGGCATGGTCACGGTGTGGCCGTCTGCCGGCTTCAGAATGTTGTCGGAAGCCATCATCAGGGAGCGGGCCTCGGCCTGGGCTTCAGCGGACAGCGGCAGGTGGACTGCCATCTGGTCGCCATCGAAGTCGGCATTGAATGCGGCACAGGCAAGCGGTGGCAGGTGGATGGCCTTGCCTTCCACCAGGATCGGCTCGAATGCCTGAATGCCCAGACGGTGCAGCGTAGGTGCACGGTTCAGAAGCACCGGATGTTCGGCGATGACCTCTTCGAGCACACCCCACACTTCGGAATCGCCACGGTCCACAAGACGCTTGGCGCTCTTCATGTTCTGCGCGTAGTTGAGGTCCACAAGACGCTTGATGACGAACGGCTTGAACAGCTCGAGGGCCATCGGCTTCGGCAGACCGCACTGGTGCATGCGCAGGGACGGACCGACCACGATCACGGAACGGCCGGAGTAGTCCACACGCTTACCAAGCAGGTTCTGACGGAAACGACCCTGCTTGCCCTTGAGCATGTCACTCAGGGACTTCAGCGGGCGGTTCGAAGCGCCGGTGACCGGGCGTCCACGACGACCGTTGTCGAACAGGGAGTCGACGGCTTCCTGAAGCATACGCTTTTCGTTGTTGAGCATGATTTCAGGAGCGCCGAGCTCGATCAGTCGCTTCAGACGGTTGTTACGGTTGATCACACGACGATAGAGGTCGTTGAGATCGGAAGTGGCGAAACGGCCACCGTCGAGCTGCACCATCGGACGCAGATCCGGCGGAATGACCGGGATCACGTCGAGCACCATGGCTTCCGGCTTGTTGCCGGTGGTCAGGAAGGCGTTGACGACCTTCAGACGCTTCAGGGCGCGGGCCTTGCGCTGGCCGGTGCCGGTGTCGATTTCCTCACGCAGCTGCTTGGAAGCGGCCTCAAGATCGAAGTCCTGCAAGCGCTTCTTGATGGCTTCGGCGCCCATGCAGCCTTCGAAGTAGTCGCCGTAGCGGTCTTCCATTTCGCGCCACAGGTCGACGTCGCCTTCCATGTCGCCCGGCTTCAGGTTCTTGAAGCGGTCGAACACGGCGCTCAGACGCTGAATCTGCTCGTCGAAACGGATGCGGATCGCGGCCATTTCACGCTCGGCGCTGTTGCGCAGCTTGGCGCGTGCGGAGCCCTTGGCTTCACCTTCGGCCTCAAGTTCGGCCAGATCGGATTCAACTTTCTTGGCACGCTCTTCGATTTCCGCGTTGCGACGCTTCTCCAGATTGGCGATGTCGTTGTCGAACTCATCCTGCAGACCCGGAAGATCCTCGTGACGCTGTTCCTCATCGACGCTGGTAACCATGTAGGCAGCGAAGTAGATGACCTTTTCCAGATCCTTCGGAGCGATGTCCAGCAGGTAGCCCAAACGGGACGGAACACCCTTGAAGAACCAGATGTGGGTCACCGGAGCGGCAAGCTCGATATGGCCCATGCGCTCACGGCGCACACGGCTCTTGGTGACTTCCACACCGCAGCGTTCGCAGACGATGCCCTTGAAGCGCACGCGCTTGTACTTACCGCAGGCGCACTCCCAGTCACGGGTAGGTCCGAAGATCTGTTCGCCGAACAGACCGTCTTTCTCCGGCTTCAGGGTACGGTAGTTAATGGTTTCAGGCTTCTTGACCTCGCCGTGGCTCCAATTACGGATGTCTTCGGCAGTGGCCAGGCCGATCCTCAGTTTGTCAAATGCGTTGACGTCCAGCACTCTATTGTCCTGTCTATCGATTCTTAATGCTTAATCACGTTTCGTCAGGCTGGTCGCGCCACGTTTTCATACGACGCGACCAGCCATGGGATCACTGGAATTCAGGCTCTTCCGCAACCTGGTCAGCCTTGGCGACCGCGTCGGGGCGCGCGCCGATGTTGAAGCCAAGATCGTCGGAGGAAGCAGACGGATCGTCGTCCTCGTCCTTCATGTCGATGGCCACACCTTCCGCGTTGAGCACTTCGACGTTCAGGGACAGGGACTGCATTTCCTTGAGCAGCACCTTGAAGGATTCCGGAATGCCTGCCGGCGGCAGGTTGTCGCCCTTCACAATGGCGCCGTAGACACGCACGCGGCCGTCGACGTCATCGGACTTGGTGGTCATCATCTCGTGCAGCGTGTAGGCGGCACCGTAGGCCTCGAGGGCCCACACTTCCATTTCGCCGAAGCGCTGGCCACCGAACTGGGCCTTGCCACCCAACGGCTGCTGGGTGATCATGGAGTACGGGCCGGTGGAACGTGCGTGGATCTTGTCGTCGACCAGGTGGTGCAGCTTCAGCATGTACATGTAGCCAACGGAAATCGGCTTCGGGTACGGTTCGCCGGTACGACCGTCGAACAGCACGGCCTTGCCGTCGTCTCCGACCAGCTTGTTGCCGTCGCGATCCGGCAAGGTGCAGGAAAGCAGTCCCTTAATGGTTTCCGGACGAACGCCGTCGAACACCGGGGTTGCCACCGGGGTGCCCGGCTCGCCCTTTTCGGCGCCCTGCGGAATGTTCTTCTTCCAAGCGGCTTCGATATCCGGGTCGAGGGAAATGTCCCAGCCGGCATGTGCGATCCAGCCCAAGTGCAGTTCCAGCACCTGGCCGAGGTTCATTCGAGAAGGCACGCCCAGCGGGTTCAGCATGATGTCGACCGGAGTACCATCCGCGAGGAACGGCATATCCTCTTCCGGCAGAATGCGGGAGATAACACCCTTGTTGCCATGTCGGCCGGAGAGCTTGTCGCCCTGGGTGATCTTACGATGCTGCGCAATGTAGACGCGAATCATCTGATTCACGCCGTTCGGCAGCTCGTCGCCGTCTTCTTCGGCGTCTTCGCGGGTGATCTCCTTGACGTCGATCACCGTACCGGTCTCGCCGTGAGGCACACGCAGCGAGGTGTCACGAACTTCGCGGCTCTTCTCACCGAAGATGGCGCGCAGCAGACGCTCTTCCGGAGTCAGCTCGGTTTCGCCCTTCGGGGTGACCTTACCCACCAGAATGTCGCCGGCTTCGACTTCGGCGCCGATGCGGATAATGCCACGCTCGTCGAGGTTGGCCACCGCGTCTTCGCCGACGTTCGGCAGATCACGGGTGATCTCCTCAGCACCCAGCTTGGTTTCGCGGGCGTCGATCTCGTATTCCTCGATGTGGATGGAGCTCAGGGTGTCGTCCTGCACGAGACGCTGGGAGATGATCACAGCATCCTCGTAGTTATAGCCGTTCCACGGCATGAAGGCGATGAGCAGGTTCTTGCCCAGAGCCATTTCACCCTTCTGGGTTGCCGGGCCGTCGGCCAGCACGGTGCCGGCTTCCACACGTTCGCCGTCGTGGATCAGCGGCACCTGGTTGTAACAGGTGGTCTGGTTGGAACGGCGGAACTTGGCCAGCTTGTAGGAGCTGGTGGTGCCATCGTCGTTCATTACACGGATGATATCGGCGGAAACATAGGTCACCACGCCCGGCTTCTCAGCCAGAATCACATCACCGGAATCAACGGCTGCACGCCATTCGGCACCGGTGCCCACCAGCGGGCGCTCGGATTCGATCAGCGGCACGGCCTGGCGCTGCATGTTGGTACCCATCAGTGCTCGGTGGCCCTCATCGTGTTCCAGGAACGGAATCAGGGATGCGCCGACGGAAACCATCTGGCGCGGGGAAACGTCCATGTAGTCAACGGAGCTGACCGGCACATCGACCGCTTCTTCCTCACCGACTCGGGCAAGGGCCTGCTTCTTGACGAAGTTGCCGTTCTCGTCGAGCTCCTGGTTGGCCTGTGCGATGACGTGCTCGGCATCGCGGTCTGCGGTCATGTATTCGACCTCGTCGGTCACATGGCCGTTGACGACCTTACGGTACGGGGTCTCGATGAAGCCGAACGGGTTGATGCGGCCGAAGGTTGCCAGAGAGCCGATAAGACCGATGTTCGGGCCTTCAGGAGACTCGATCGGGCACATACGGCCGAAGTGGGACGGGTGCACGTCTCGCACTTCCATGGATGCACGGTCGCGGGACAGACCGCCAGGACCCAGAGCGGACAGACGACGCTTGTTGGTCACACCTGCCAGCGGGTTGTTCTGATCCATGAACTGCGACAGCTGGGAGGTTCCGAAGAACTCCTTGATGGTGGCGTTCACAGGGCGGATGTTGATCAGGGACTGCGGGGTGATGGCCTCCGGATCCTGAGTGGTCATACGCTCGCGGACCACGCGCTCCATACGGCTCAGACCAGTGCGCAGCTGGTTCTGGATCAGCTCGCCGACCTGACGGATACGACGGTTGCCGAAGTGGTCGATATCGTCGACGTCCACGCGCAGATCCACATCCTGACCATCACGCTTGCCCGGGAACTTGGTGTCGCCGGCATGCAGAGTGACCAGATACTTGATGGTGGAGATGATGTCTTCGCGAGACAGGCTGCGATCGTTGATATCCTTCTCCAAGCCAAGCTTGCGGTTGATCTTGTAACGGCCGACGCGGGCCAGATCGTAACGCTTGGTGTTGAAGTAGAAGGAATCCAGCAGATTGCGGCCAGCTTCCGGCGTCGGGGTGTCGGCCGGGCGGATCTTGCGGTACAGATCGGTCAGAGCCTCGTCCTGGGTCTGCACGGTCTCCTTGGCGAGCGCGTCCATGACCAGCGGGTAATCCTTGAAGGCGTCGGCGATCTCGTCCTTGGTCATGCCGATGGCCATGAGGAACACGATGGCGGACTGCTTGCGCTTACGATCCACACGCACGCCGAGCACATCACGCTTGTCGATCTCGAACTCAAGCCATGCGCCACGGCTCGGAATGATCTTCGCGCCGAAGACTTCCTTGTCGGAAGTACGATCCTGGCTACGGTCGAAGTACACGCCCGGAGAACGCACCAGCTGAGACACGATCACTCGCTCGGTACCGCCGATGATGAAGGTGCCGTGCGGGGTCTGCAGCGGGAAATCGCCCATGAACACGGTCTGGGATTTGATTTCGCCGGTGTCGCCGTTCTCGAACTCAGCGTTCACGTACAGCGGAGCGGAGTAGGTGTAATCCTTCTCCTTGCACTCCTGCACGGTGTGGCGCGGTTCCTCGAAATATGGATCGGAGAAGGTCAGGCTCATGGTCTGAGCGAAGTTCTCGATCGGGGAGATCTCCTGAAAGACCTCGTCAAGACCAGAGGTGTGGGACACGGTATTGGTGCCGTTCTCCAAATCCTCCTCGACACGCTTCTGCCAGCGCTCGTTGCCGATGAGCCAGTCAAAGCTGTCAGTCTGTACACCCAACAGGTAGGGTACATCAATGGGCTCGCGGATGGAGCCGAAATTCACACGGTCCGACGCCTTGTGCAGATCAATATCGTGCTGGTCGGCGCGTGCGATGATGGTGGTGGTGTTCGTCGTAGCCTCAGCCAATGGACGTTCCTTATCGCTCGCTAAATCGTTTCGATATGTTTCCCCGGAAGCGCTCCCATTGGCCACCATATGCCTAGTACGCGGGCGCTTCTTCTTTGTCAGCGTGCCCGCTATATGACACGCATGTACGCAAAGTCATGAGAATAACATATCCTGTAGATTTTTATTCGACAGTTATGCCGACCGGATCGGACTTGGCTTTGGGATGCCCTTCAAGTGAAAGCTGCGCCGAATACACGCCCCGATCCGCCTTCGGTAGGGTGGATTCCTCCACACACTCACTGCCGATACGCGTTCCCGGCCAAGTAATCGTCTGCTTGACCTCGTCGCCCTTCGCCAAGAGACGATAATCAGCATCCACAGGACACACATTCGACTTCCAAATCACATCATCGCCCGATTTGATCGTCAACACAACGTTGGAAGCCGATATATCAACCAAACAGCCGACCTTGCTGGAACCGTCATATTTGATATCCGTCGTAAAATCCATCGAACCGCCCACGCCGAAACTCGACGCCGCAGGAGTCAACGAAAGCGCAACATTCGTCGCGCCGCAATCCGGCACCCCGCTTTTCTTCTTCTTCGTCGGGGACGGCACTTCCTTACGGGAAATCGCATACACATCCGCATGATGAATCTCCCGACTCACCGCAACAATCCCCCTAGACAGGGAATACAGGCAAAACACCAGAAAAGAGACCAGCACCACCACCGCAATACCGAAGACAATGCGACGACGACGAAATATCGTCTGCTGCTCTTTCGAACGCTTCTTGCCGGATTTCGAGGACGTCTTCTGTGCCATGATTCCACAGTCTAGCGTGCACGCATCCAAAGAACGTCAGCACCCGCCTTTTTCATACCGGAAGACGCACATCCGCATTCGGCAGGATCTCAATAAGACCATCCTCGTCCAACGACGCGATGCAACGGTCAAGTTGGATATGATCATTCCACAATCGTTCAAGCGACTTACGGTCGACGGCAATCTCACCTTCCGGCAGATTACGCAACGCATTCAGCACCAGCCCACGCACCTGACGATCCGTACCTTGGAAACGCTGACGCGGCCTGGTGCGACGTTCCCCCAATCCCGGGCGTCCATCACGCAAAAACACACACCGCGAAGAAACCGGACACGCCTCACACAACGGCGATTTCGCCGTACACACAATCGCGCCCAATTCCATGACCGACTGATTCCACACCACCGAAGAACGGTCGAACCGCCTGCATTTCGACTCACCATCTTGCGGCAACACTTGCTTCGCCAACGCACGCTCAGCAGGGCTCGCAGCACCACCAAGCGACTCCGCACCAAGGAAAACCCGCGAAAGCACCCTGCGAATATTCGTATCTACCACCGCGATGCGCTCTCCGAACGCGAAACTCATCACCGCGCTGGCCGTGTAATCGCCGATACCCGGCAGAGCCAACAGCTCATCGTATGTTTGCGGTAGCTCATTGCCATAGTCGGAAGCGACCACACGAGCGCATTCCTGCAATCGCAACGCACGCCGAGGGTACCCAAGCCTGCCCCAGGCAGTGATCACATCAGATTTCGCCGCACCTGCAAGCGCAGCCGCATCAGGCCAACGCTCCATCCAATCGTTCCAATACGGCACCACACGGCTCATCTGCGTCTGCTGGCTCATCACCTCGGAAACAAGCACACCCCATGGCGTGGCACGGCCGAATCGCCACGGCAGATCACGCGCCGAGGCATGCCACCATTCGGCGAGCGCGACCGCCACAGCTTCGGCGTTTTCGATTTCAGCATTATTCCCATTCGTGTCGTTCATCGTACCTATTCTTGCATTCATGACGAACGAAGAGCATACCAATGACGCGCAAGGCGCAAACGCAGCGGAAGCCAAAGTCGAGAAAATGTTCGAATACGGCTACCGCAAATCGAATTACGGCCCGGACGAACTCGTGACCGATGCGCACGGCAATCCGATTTCCGTAGTCGACGCGATGCTGTCGGCCGAAGACGCGGCAAAAGCCGAAACCTCCACGCCCCACCTGTGCTACTACTCCCCCCGAATTCCAGGCAACACCGGTTCGGCAATCCGCCTGTGCGCAGTGACCGGCACGATCCTGCATTTGGTGGAGCCGCTTGGATTCAATCTGCGCGATACGAAGCTGCGCCGCGCCGGATTGGATTATCACGACATGGCGCACGTGGTATTACACCCGAATTTTGAAAACCTAGTGGAATCCATGCCGAATTCTCGCATCATCGCGTTCACCGCACATGCCACCAAACTGTATACCGACATCGAATACAAACCGACCGACATTCTGCTGTTCGGCCCGGAGCCGGGCAATATTCCCGATCCGATGGATATTATGGCCGGGCCGCACGTGACCGAACAGGTGCGATTGCCAATGCGCCCAAGCCTGCGCTCCCTGAACCTCACCAACTGCGCGTCCATTGCCATCTATGAAGCTTGGCGCCAGCTAGGCTTCGCCGGCGGCCAGTGATTCCTCCCCTGCCTGCCAACTTCTAGGTTTTTCAATAATTTTGCTTTTGTATAGCAAGTTCCGCTGGAGAGGCGGCGGGGTCTATTCCCGACACGCTCCAGGCCGCTCAGGCCAAGTCTTTACGGTCTGAAACAGACCCCGCCGCCTCTCCAGCTGCGCTGAGTTCAACTTAAGTAAGTTTTCTTTTCTTTTATGCAAGACGCAACGAGATGTACGAAAGCGAGCAGAAGAGCGGGATATTCTGTTCGAGACCGTAAGCTTGGCCAAACGGCCTTGAGTGTGTCGCGAATAGAATATCCCGCTCTTCTGCGACCTCCCCATTACAGCAGCTTATGCACCCAACGCAAGCACAGATCGCAAGAATGAATCGCACGCGACAAGCATGCATCGGGAAGAGGGAAGGGAGGGGCTAGTTTTTGAAGCTGTGGATTGGGGCAGGGATGCGACCGCCTCGAGTCACGAAAGCTTCGCAGCTGGTCTGGTTGACTGGAATGATCGGCGCATATCCCATCAGGCCGCCGAAGTTGGCCATCTCCCCTACGCCTTTGCCTTCAACCGGAATCACGCGCACAGCCGTGGTCTTCTGGTTGACCATGCCAATCGCGGCCTCATCGGCGATGATGCCGGAAATGGTGGATGCGGTGGTGTCTCCCGGAATGGCGATCATGTCAAGTCCGACGGAGCACACGCAGGTCATGGCTTCAAGCTTTTCGATCTTCAGGCAGCCATTGGTTGCCGCATCGATCATGTTCTTGTCTTCGGAGACAGGGATGAACGCGCCGGACAGTCCGCCGACGTAGGAGGACGCCATGATGCCGCCCTTCTTCACCTGATCGTTGAGCATGGCGAGCGCCGCGGTGGTGCCCGGTGCACCAACCTGTTCGAGGCCGATCTTCTCAAGCACTTCGCCGACGGAGTCGCCTACGGCCGGGGTCGGTGCGAGGGAAAGGTCGATGATGCCGAGTGGAATGCCGAGGCGACGGGATGCCTCCTGTGCCACCAGCTGGCCGACGCGCGTAATCTTGAACGCAGTGCGCTTGATGGTTTCGCACAGGAATTCGAAGTCCTTGCCCTTGGCTTCGTCGAGCGCGCGGGAAACCACGCCGGGGCCGGAAACGCCGACGTTGATGACCGCGTCGCCTTCGGTTACGCCATGGAAGCCACCTGCCATGAACGGGTTGTCGTCGGGGGCATTGCAGAATGCCACGAATTTCACGCATCCGTAGGAATCGTTATCTGCGGTGGCATGTGCGATGTCTTTGATGATGTGGCCGAGCAGTTCGACGGAGTTCATGTCGATGCCGGTCTTAGTGGATCCCACGTTGACGGACGAGCAGACAATGTCGGTTTCGCTCAGCGCCTTCGGCAGGGAGCGGATGAGCAGCTCTTCAGCAGGGGTCATGGACTTGGATACGAGAGCGGAGTAGCCGCCGATCAGGTCGACGCCGACCTTCTTCGCCGCCTTGTCAAGCGCATGCGCGATTTTCACGAAATCATCCGACGTTTTGCACGAGCTTGCGCCGACCAAGGAAATTGGGGTGACAGTGATGCGCTTGTTGACGATCGGAATGCCGTAGTCGCGTTCGATGGCTTTGCCGGTGGATACGAGATCCTTGGCGTACGTGGTGATTTTGTTGTAGATGTTGTCGCAGACTTCGTCGACGCTGTCGGCCGCGCAGTCCAGCAGGCTGATGCCCATGGTGATGGTGCGTACGTCGAGCTTCTCCTGCTCGATCATCTTGTTGGTCTCGTGGACCTCCATGATATTCAGCATGATGTGTTCCTTCGCTCCTTACCGATGAACCCTGATGGATCAGACGCGGTGCATCTTGGTGAAGATCTCTTCACGCTGGCAGCGGATGCGCACGCCGATCTCTTCGCCGAGCTTGTCGAGATCGTCCACGACCTCGCCGAATTCCTTGTCGGTGTTGGAATAGTCCACAATCATCATCATGTTGAAGAAACCGTCGATGATGGTCTGGGAAATGTCAAGCACGTTGACCTGATGTTCGGAAAGGTATGTGCAGACGCGTGCGATAATGCCGACAGTATCCTGGCCGACGACGGTGATGATTGCCTTGTTCATGGAACTCCCTAAACGTGAGGTGTGAATATCCAGTTACCGTCTCGGCAAATTGCCGGACGTGTGCTCAAGTATAGGAAAGACACGTGCCAAAACACGTGCCTTTCGTCTATTTGCCTTACATACTGAGATGACTGTCGGATATCACCTGCCTCTGCAGCAGCTGTATGTCACCGCCAGATGCCGTCAAGCACACGCACATCCACGCAATCGACCTTGCCGTCAGCAACAAAACGGAACTCGCCATCGCCGTCCGCACCTTGGAACAGCATGCTGCCGGCCGCTTCGCCGTTGTTAAGGAAGACTTCCACCACATTACGGTCGAAGAAGATTTCGACGCGACGAACATCGGCGATGCCGCTATCGAAATCGATGTCGTCCACGACTGTTCCCTTCGTGACCAGTCGGGTCACGCCGTCGCGACGCTGCAGCTGCAATTCAGTCGAATCACCATTGGCGGGATTGGTACCGGTCGCGATGAGCATTGTGAAATCGTCATCGTCGGCCAGATGCATGTCCGTGTAATACGCGTTGTTCGGCACAATAAAGAAGGTCCCGTTTTCGTCTGCATGCGCTTCCAAACGATCGCCTAGCAGCTGCTCGTACGCTTCTTTGACAGGACGGCTGGTCAAGCGGCCGTCACGCACGTGCAGTTCACGTGGCAGCGACATCATGCCGTTGGCGATGCACGGCTTTTCCACACGCATCGCGGGAAAGTCGGTATACCAGCCGAACACGATACGACGCCCGTCGTCGGCAAAGCTTTGCGTGGCATAGTAGCCGGTACCGAAATCACACCAATCACTGTTCTCTACCTGCAAACGTGGACCTTCGGCGGTGTCCTTGAGATCACCAACATACCAACGCACCTGCTGGAAACGACCTTGCTTGTCACGGTAGTGCATCAACGCGCCGATGGCGACTGTCTTGCCGTCGAGCTGGAACAGGTCAGGACATTCGTAGGTACGCGATAGCTGGTGGCCGAAATCGGCGAGCACCGGTCCTTCATACTGCCACGTCACGTTGCGCTTGAGTGGTTTCTTCGCGGAGAAGAGCGCCATGGCAGGCACCGTGTCCATATTGGGCTTGTCGGTGCCGGGCCTGCCTTGCGGACCGCATGTGAACCAGCCGTCTGTACCCTGTACGCTGATGCCAGGCGCCGCGGAGGACACAGCATCAGTATCGAATTCGGAGACCGGCAGATTCGTGGCGGTCACCATGTAAGCGCGTTCCGGATTGATAGCCTCGCCAGACATGCCGGTTTCCACCTTCGGATCACGGAAATCGAAGCCAAAACCATCGTTAACGCGCAACGCGACCGGAGATTCGACACTCACATGCACGCCATCCTCACACAAGCAGGTGGTCTGGTATTCAGTAACAGACGATTCGTCTCCGCGAGTCTCCAGGTGCCGGGTTAGATACAGGCGAATAGCGGCCGCATCATCACCCTTGCAGGGATTGTCACACGCATCCACCGTCACCGCGGATCCGGAGAACGCGCCACCAACGATGCGTTCGTCGATATGCAGCTCCGGCTGCGGTTCGAGGAAGATTGGCAGATGCGTCCAATGCACCAGATCGCGGCTCACCGCATGCCCCCAGTGCATATTGTCCCAGCCAAAACCATACGGATTGAATTGGTAGAACAGATGGTAGCGTCCTTGGAAACGACACAGGCCGTTAGGATCATTCATCCAGCGAGCGAATGGCTCGAAATGCGCCGCAGGGCGAGCGAAGCGATCATAGATCTGCTCCAGCGTCGGCTGCGTATCCCATTCATTGTCGTACGGATTCATGCTGATGAAACGCACGCCTTCATCAAGGAGATTCTCACACTCGGACAAGTAGGCGAACCGTACGGTCAGTCGGTGCGCACTCACCGTAATACGCACGTTCGTCGGCACCGGAATCAAGAAATGGTGACGACGCTCGGCCACCGGCATGGCATGGCTGGCGATTTGATGGCCGTCCCCGTCTGTAATGGTGACGGCAGCGTCATCGCCGCATCTTTCGGCGAACAATTCCAGCAGACGGTAGCCGCCGGTTTCGATGGCAACGGAATAGTTGTCAGGCATAATGATCTCCTCCACAGCGCCACATGATCGGATAGCACGTGGCTACGCATTGAAAAACAGATAATTAGAAAAACAAATACGGAAAGAAACGTCCGTCACGACACGATGGAATCGCGTTCGATGATGCGGCAGCGCAATGCTGTTTTGCTGCCATCACGTTGCCTCTGCACCGCCATGCTACGATCGGACTCAAGATCGGCTACGGCCTTGTCGCCGTCAAGTATGGCGACAAGTTGCCGAACCGCTTCAAAACCCATCTCATAATGGGGTAGTTCCAGCGTAGTCAGTGATGGTTTGATCACATTAGTGATGAACGGCTGGTTATCGATGCTGATCACCGACACGTCAGCGCCGATGCGCACTCCGCGTTCGCGTGCGGCTTCGTAGATGAAAGTGGCGCGCACATCGTTGAAACAAAAGATGCCGTCCGGCTTGATTTCGTCGAACACCCGCGCCGCTTCATCGTCCGCGTTAGTAAATTCCGATACTTCGACAACCAAAGCGTCATCGAATGGAATGCCCGCTTCCGCAAGCGCACGTCGGTAACCAGTCAGACGTTGCTCTTGCGCGACGATGGAGGTTGCGGAACCGTAGTAGACGATGCGTCTGCATCCAGCTTGGATCAGACGGTTGGTGGCGTCATACCCCGCCAGTTCATCATCGGGGTAGACCGAGGGAACTCGCCCCGCTGCATCCTCACTGTCCACCACTACGGTCGGGCTACCTTCCAAGACTTCGGGAATGTCCACTTTGCGGTGGAACATCATGGCGTATAGGAAGCCATCCACGTTGTATCGGAGCAGGGCGGATATTTCTTGGTTCTCAAGTTCGGCGTCATTATTGGTGTTCGTGGTAAGCAGTATGTATCCGAGCTTGCTCGCGGCATCCTGCGCACCTTCGAGTACCTTGCTCGCGTACGGGGTCGTGGCGATCTCATCGGTCACAAATCCCAGAGTATTGGATTTGCTGGTACGTAGGGTGCGCGCCACAGAATTGGGCTTGTACCCCATGCTCTTGGCAGTCGCACGGATTTTCTGCGCAACCGCCTTGCTGACGCGATTGTGATCCTTGTTGTTCATAACCAAAGACACAGTGCATACGGAAACACCCGCTTCCTTAGCTATGTCTTTGATGGATACCAATCGTTTGGACCTGTTCACTCGTTGCCTTACTGACGACTGCACCATTTTATCACCCCCTTTTTTGCGAACATGTCACGATGTCTGGTTTCGGGCGTGGCCCGTGCTCTGTTCCATGCGGTCATGAATGTCCATTCCAGGCAGACGGCCGAATGAATAAATAATCCAGGCTGTGCAGAACATCGGCAGCGACAAGCCGAACACCATGAGAATTCCAGGCCATTGCACCCATACAAGCACGGTAAGAATCAGCAGTCCGACCTGCAGAAGGCTGCACAACGGGCGTGCCACAATCATCGCCAGTGTTGTACGAACAATCCAGACGGGGCTCTCTTCATAGTTCGCGCGCACCACCCAAACCAAGGACGAGAACACTGCCAAAACTACGATGATGAGCAGCAGCACGCCGGAAACCATGATGTCGAAATCGCCGCGAGCATGCCAGTTCATTACGTAGTAGTCGACGATGACCACGGCCCAGAGAATAATCAAAGGCCAACCGAAAAGATTCGCGCGCTTGACTTCGCTTTTCCAGAAGCCGTGGAACGTCTTCCAAACTTCCTTGGCCCGCATTGAACGGTCCTCAGAAAGCACCCACGCACGGAACGTAGCCTGCGCAGCCGCGAACGAGGGGAGAAATCCCAGCACGACGGCTCCCATCAGAGTGTGCGCGAGTATAGCCACGTTGACCACGAAAATCGCGACTAGCAGACGGCAGAACCGCTCGTAGGCCACAGAGAAGCGGGCAAGCATAGCGAATCCTTTCTATCGGCTGGCTTTTAGATTGGTTGTTTCTTGTCGGATTGCGTTTGACTCACCCCTTGACCGCGCCGAGCATCACACCCTTGTTGAAGTACTTCTGCAAGAACGGATAGAGCACAAGCAGAGGCAGAGTAGAGACGATGATGATGCCGAACTTGATCTGATCGGCGGCCTGCTGCTGCGCAGCCGCGTTAACATTGGTTCCAGTACCCTGCGCCACCAACAGCAACTGCTGCAACACCACCTGCAATGGCTGCTTCTTGTCGTCGGTGATGTAGATAAGGCCCGTCATGAAGTCGTTCCAATGGCCGACAAAGTAGTACAGACCAATTACAGCCAGAATCGCGGAGCTTAACGGCAGCACAATCTTGAAGAAGTAGCCAAAATAGCTCAGCCCGTCGATTTGGGCCGCGTCGAAGAGCTCTTCGGGGATAGAGGTTTCGAAGAAGGAGCGGGCCACGATCACGTTGTACACGGAAACCGCGCCAGGCAGGATGAACACCCACATGCTGTTGTTGATGCCGAGGCTCTTGTACAGCAGGTAGTTCGGAATCAGGCCGCCGGCGATGAACATGGTCACGGTGAACAGGAACATGATCACGCGTCGCGGCTTGAACTCGCGACGGGATAGCGCGAAAGCGCAGGGAATGGTCACTGCCATGTTGACCGCGGTGCCGACCACCGAATAGATGATGGTGTTGAGATAGCCCTGCCAGATGCGCTGGTTGGCGAACACCTTAGCATAGCCAGCGAAGGTCACACCCTTGGGTAGCAGCAGCACTTCACCGCCGGCCACGGCGTTCGGATTTGAAAATGATGCAATGACCACGAACCACAGCGGATAGAGCACCGCCACAATGGTCAGGAGCAGCAGCACATTGATGACGCCCGACACCGCCAGGTCACCCGGCTTCTGCTTCTGGCGCACGTGCTTGTTCCAGGGAATGTCGTTCTTGTTCTGGGTAACAGCCTCAATTGTTGCAGACATGATAAAACCCTTCTAGAAAATGCTCGTATCGGAAACGCGCTTGGCGATTGCATTCGCGGTGATCAGGAAGATGAAGTTGACCAAGGTGTTGAACAGGCCAATTGCCGTCGAATACGAGTATTGGCCATTGATAATACCGATTTTGTAGGTGTATGTGGCGATGACTTCGGTGGCCGGCATGTTCAGCGAATTCTGCATCAGATAGATCTTGTCGAAGCCCACGTTGAGCACGGAGCCCATGTTCATGATGAGCAGGATCGCACATGTCGGCATGATCGCAGGAATATCGACGTAGCGAATCAACTGCAGACGGCCTGCACCGTCGATCTTCGCCGCCTCGTACAGCGATGTGTTCACACCGGCGAGCGCAGCCAGGTAGATGATGGAGTTCCAACCAACATGCTGCCAGACTTCGGAGATCCAATAGACCGCGGTGATGGCGCTGGTGGAGCCCATCAGTGATTCATCACCGAAGAAGCGACCGAGAATGCCGGTACCAGGAGTCAGGAAGATGTTGAGCATGGAGACGATGACCACCACGGAGATGAAGTGGGGCATGTAGGTGATCGTTTGTACGAAACCCTTGATTTTCTTAGAACCGATCTGATTGATCAGCAGGGCCAGAATAATCGGAAAAATGAAGCCCATGACCAGTGTCCAAAGGGAAATGCGGATGGTGTTGGTCATGATCTCGCCAAACAGCGGGTTGTGGAAGAATTCCAGGAAGTATTTGAAACCGACGAATTTGCCGCCGGTCAGGCCTTTGGTCGGATCGAACTCGCGGAAGGCGAGCTGGATGCCCCACATCGGCACGTAGGAGAACAGTCCCACGAAGAACAATGCCGGAGCGGAAAGAATCCACAACTGCCAGTAGCGACGTAAATGGTCGGCGATGCGATCGAGCAGACCTGGTTTCTTGCGGTCGGGAGCCGCTTCCATCGCCACGGTCCGTGCAGCAACGCCTTGCGATGTTTGTGCACTCATGTTGGTCTCCAATTTAGGATGATTGCTAGGGAACAAAAATGCGGGGTCCGGCGGCAGTCACGGGAGAGAAACGAACCCGTGCGATGGACCCCGCGGTATTACTTGGCTACTTGGTGTACTTGTCGTACCACTTCTGCCAAATCTTGATGTTGGCGTCGAGGCCGAGGGTCGGTTCGGACACCTTTTTCACGTAGGCATCCCATTCCTTGTCGATGCCGCCCTTCTGGACCCACTTCGCGATCTGGTTGTTCGCGTAGTTGGAGATGGCGGTGTTGTTGTTTTGCAGGGTGTTGGAGTCCTCGGTATCCGGGCGCACGTAAATCGGTACGACATCCTTGACGCCGTCGACGCGGTTGCGCGCCTCACGAATGGCCAAATCGGACGCAGTGACCTGGTCGGCGTTGGTGTCGTTGACCATCTTCACGTCGTCGCGAATCCAGCCACCGAAGCGGTCCTGCAGGGCGACGGCGCGGGTATCAGGATATTCGGCGTAGGCTTTAGCCTTGTCGATGGTGTACTGGTGGTCGCCGTCATCGGAGACGATATCTGGAATAGAGCCGAAGAATCCAGCCACGGAAAGCTTCTCGCCATACATGGCGTCGATCACCTTGTAGATGGCGTCCTGGTTGGCTGCGTTCGGGTTGACGGTCAGGCCGGAACCGGAGTAGGCCCAGCGGCAGGCGTCCTGGGAATAATCCCACTTGACCTGGGAGTCGGGCGTGGAGGCGTCCTTCTTCAGCGGCGGCAGGGTGACGTACTGGTCGCCAAGCGCGTTGCCGTATTCGGCGTAGTTGGACCAACCGAAGGAGACGCCGGTCAGCGCGGTCTTGCCGTCACTGACGGTCTGCGAAGTGTATTGCGAGGCGTCGCGGGTGAGCACATCCTTCGGGATAAGGCCCTTGGCCATGAGTCCGTGCAGGTAGGAGACGACGTCCTTGAGCGCGTCGGAGGTGTAATAGCTCTTAACCTTGCCGTTGTCCACATAATAGCCCTGTTCGGAAGCGCCACCGCCCATGAAGGAGGTGACCACGCCTTCGGAGTTCATCAGCGCCAGAGGGCTCCACAGGCCGAAGCCGAGGCTGCGGATATTCATCGGCACCTCATCAGCCTTGCCGTTGCCGTTCGGATCCTGGGTCTTGAATGCATCGAGCACGTTCTCGAGCTCGTCCCAAGTGGTCGGCATCTGGAGGCCGAGCTTGTCAAGCCAGGTCTTGTTGATGAACATGTGAGTGCCGGAAACCTCGTAACCCTTGCCGCGGTCGGAGGGCAGCATGGCGATTTTGGTGCCATCGGTAACGTACTTCGCGGCGCCCGGCTGGGCCTTGAGGAACTTCTTGACGTTCGGCATCTTGTCCAGATGCGGCTTGAGATCCTCGAAATAGGTGCTGTACTTGGCCGCATCCACCATGCTGAACAAGCTCAAGCCAATGTCCGGGAATTCACCGGCGGCCATCTTGGCGCTCTTCTGCTGGCCCCAAGCGTTGTCAGAGACTTCCTGCCACTTGATGGTGCAATCGCAGGCGGCTTCCAGATCCTTGGTGTACTGGGTGTCCTGCATCGGATGGTCGGTCACGTTGCGACGAACCAGAATGTTGACGATCGGCTTGCCGTTCTCGTCTGTGGTGGCCTGCTTGTTGCCGCAGGCGGCAAACGTCGTGACCATAGTCGCGACTGCAGCTATTGATGCCAACAGGCGAACACTTCTTCGTGCCATGATTAGGCTCCTTCTTCCTTGATGTTTCCTCCTCGTACCAATGTAAGACGCACCGGTACGACCCCGTCAGCCACTTGCTTTGTGGTTGTTTCTTTGCGGTGATTAACACTGTAAATCGTTAATCGTTTAATGTCAAACGTTAATCGTTTATTTCAATAGTTAACGCTCTCATCTACCAGACCGACCAGCGCTGCAAACGTAAACTTCGGCTCCATACTGCCGTTCTTGCAGAACACCGGAATCATCCACATCGCGACACGCCGTTAATCGTATAACGTATCGTTTTTCATCAAATACACGTACAGCCCGTCCGTTGTACGCGCAAAAACGTAGCCAAGCAAGACGGCCACCAAAGCGACACGTCGCTACTTACGAAAGCCGCATTCCTCCTTTAGGAAGAAGGAGAGCACGAGTACGCTCACAGACAGCACCAAACCAAATACGTAGCCGCCCGGGAGCCGGAGATGAAGCATTCGGCATCGTGTCTGCTGTCCATCGCCGCGGGATACGCCGTGCGCCATCTGGTCCACAGTAAATCATGAAAAACGCGCGTTGGCGCACGTCCTTTTCATGGACGTGCGCCAACGCGCGTTTTTGCATCAGCTTCTGCGATCAGGCCTCACGGCTCCCGGAAGCC
>CWHB01000022.1_pt2 | contig 58126 bp, 34 predicted proteins | sample 670591 | NCBI WGS metagenome assembly CWHB01 (sample SAMEA3735853, study PRJEB9488) | human gut metagenome | biome: ENVO:mammalia-associated habitat; material: ENVO:feces | place: Malawi | collected 2009-02-27
CCGCGGCATCGACGGCTTCCGCATGGACGTGATCACCTTGATCTCGAAACATCTCGATAGCCACGGACGGCTGCCTGGAGAGGTCGACTCGGAATTATCCGAAGGAGAGATAGGCGAAGAGGGATACACGAACGCGAGCCCGTTCTGTTCCGATGGTCCGCGGCTCGACGAGTTCCTCGCCGAAATGCGCCGCGAGGTGTTCGAGGGCCGCGAAGGCTATATGAACGTCGGCGAGGCGCCGGGCATCACTCCGGAACGCAACGAGTTCATCACCAATCCGGCCCACAAGGAACTCGACATGCTGTTCCTGTTCGACCACGTCAGTGTCGATCAATCCCCTGAATCAAAATGGGATACACACGCTTTTGTTCCTAAAAAACTTCAAGATAGAATGAGCAGACAGCAGGAGGCCGTGAGGAACGCTGGCTGGGCCAGCCTGTTCTTCTGCAACCACGACCAGCCCCGCGTCGTCTCCCGTTGGGGCAATGACACGGACCGTGAGTCGCGCGAGCTGAGCGCCAAGGCGTTCGGCATGCTGCTGCACATGCACCGCGGCACCCCTTACATCTACGAGGGCGAAGAGCTGGGCATGACCAACGCACACTTCACCAGGCTCGACCAGTACCGCGACCTGGAGGCCGTCAACGCCTACCGTCAGCGCGTGGAAGAAGCAAAATGCCAGTCCGCAGAATCGATGATGGCGGCGCTCGCACTCATCGGCCGCGACAACGCACGCACGCCGATGCAGTGGGATGCTTCCAGGTATGCAGGTTTCACCGCGCCCGACGCGGCGACGGAACCGTGGATCGGCGTGAACCCGAACCATGTGGAGATCAACGCGGCCGAGGAATTCGACGATCCGGATTCCGTGTACGGCTTCTACAAGAAGCTCATCGCCATGCGCCACAACAATGCGACCGTCGCGACGGGCGAATGGAATCTGGTCGCGGCGGACAGCGAGCAGGTGTATTCCTTCACCCGTACCAGCGGCGACGACACGATTCTCGTCATCGTCAATCTCACTGATAAGACGGCGCAGGTGCCGGCGGAGGTCGCGCAATTGCTCGGAAATGGCGTGGGCGAGTCGCAGGTACTGCTCAGCACCTATGATGCCGTGCATAGCGTAAAGTCGGTCGCTCGCGGCGAGCTCGCTCGCTGGGAGGGGGTCGTGATCCAGCTCTAATCGACTCAAGCTGACTTCTCATGTTCACGCTCGACCTTACCCTGGTTGAGTGTGAACATGAAGTCAATGTCAGGGGCGTGTCTATCTCCCGGAGTGGCGTCTCTTAATGGGGAAGTCGATGTCCGTCAAATGTGAATTGGAGAACACTGGCTGGTGCAGGGCCATCTAATTTACTTGCTTTACAACGTTACTATATGTCTGCTCAGCTCTATGCTTGAGTTTCGCAGGCTCGTGCCGCTCACGGTGTTCTCGCTTTCCCGTGTGGGGCTGATACATATTGTAGTTTGCCGCGATGCAAGGATGCTTCGTTGTGTATTTATTGTCAATAAGCATTACTGAAAACTGTTGTGTGATGCAAATATAAGCATTTCTGTCTTTTGTGAATACTCTATGTTTGGCTAAATTGCAATGCTTTGGCATTGTTTGTAGCTTGCTTCTGATTTAAATGTAAGGGAACTTGACAAAAAGAAATCGCGTATGTATGCTGTGACTATCCGGCGCAAGAAGGTGCCGGAATAATCTCACGAAGGAGAGAGATATGCGATCCCACACTCAGCGTTTGATGGTTTGCGCAGCTTCTTTCGCGGCTCTGTGCATGGGTCTTGCAGGATGCGGTTCCAATACGGCCGGCACCGGCGGGGATTCCGGGGAGGTCGTCCACCTCACCTACATGCATCGTCTTCCGGATTCCGAAGGTATGACCTTGGTCAAAGACATTGTTGCCAAGTGGAACAAGGATCATCCGAACATTCAGGTCAAGGCCACCAAGTTCGATGGCGCCGCACAAGACATGATCAAGAAGCTTGAAACCGATGTCAAGGCCGGCAATGCTCCGGATCTTGCACAGGTCGGCTACGCTGAAGTGCCTGAGGTGTTCACTAAGGGCTTGCTCGAAGACGTGACCGGAGAGGCCGCGAAGTACAAGAGCGACTTCGCCGAAGGCCCATATTCCATGATGCAGGTTGACGGCAAGACCTACGGCCTGCCACAAGATACCGGTCCGCTTGTGTACTTCTACAACCAGAAGGCTTTCGATGAGCTGGGCATCAAGGTTCCCAAAACCAAGGATGAGCTGATCGAAGCGGCAAAGACCGCAGCCGCGTCCGGCAAGTACATTATGGATTACGAAGCCGATGAGGCTGGCAACATCTTCGCAGGTTTGGCAAATGCTTCCGACCCGTGGTACACGGTCAAGAATGACGCTTGGGTGGTCAACACTAACGGCAGCGGTTCTAAGGCTGTGGCTGAAACCTTCCAGGAGCTGATCGACAACAAGGCCACGCTGACCAACCCGCGTTGGGTGCCGTCGTTTGACGCATCCCTGCAGGATGGCACGCTGATCGGCAACGTCGGCGCCGCTTGGGAGGCTCCGCTATTCATGGACTCCGCAGGAGACACCGGTAAGGGTGACTGGCGTGTCGCCCAGGTCGGCGATTGGTTTGGCAATGGCACCAAGACCGGCCCTGACGGTGGTTCTGGTGTCGCAGTGCTCAAGGGCTGCGAGCACAAGGCCGAAGCCATGGAATTCCTCGACTGGTTCAACACTCAGGTTGAGGATCTGACCTCCCAGGGTCTGATTGTGGCAGCCTCCACCGAAGCCGCGAAGACCCCTGAATCCTGGAACGAATTCTACGGCGGCCAGGACGTGATGAAGGAATTCGCTACTGCCAACGACAACATGGTCGCATTCAACTACATGCCGGGCTACTCCGCGGTCGCCGCAGCTATGCAGGAAGCCGCCGACAAGGCAACCGACGGTTCCGGTAAGGTGGCGGACGTGTTCCCTGTGGCACAGAAGACCTCCATCGACACCCTCAAGAACTACGGTCTGTCTGTAGCGAAGTGATCGACGTATGGGTCAGAGATCATCCGCTCTGATTCCATAACCCCTCCAACAACGGTGTGGAGCCAACGCGGCACACGGCTTCGCACCGTTGTTCATAACATTCCTCACGAATATTCCTCCCTGTGAATATTCCCTATGAATCGATCTAGCTGATTCGACGGAGCGGCTGAAACTGGCACTCCTTTCCCGTGACGAAGATTTGGATACGGCGATTCGAACTGTGGAAGATGCCACCAACGATGAGTGACATCCGATGCGAAAGATAGGTACATCATGACTGCAACAACGCGAGCGGCGAAACCAAAGCGCACTGAAGCGCAACGCCGCGAGAATCGAACAGGATGGGCGTTCATGGCGCCATTCGGCATACTGTTCGCCATCGTATTCATCATCCCGATTTTCTATGCCATCTACTCCAGTTTCTTCCGTCAGGTCACCGAAGGCGGTGGCGCTTACGGCGGCGGCGAATTGGTGAATAAATTCGTAGGATTCCAGAATTTCGAATATGTGCTTACGTCCGGCAATTTCTGGTCCGGTGTGGGAAGGGTGCTGATTTACACCCTCATTCAGGTTCCGTTGATGATTGTCGTCGCGCTGGCTTTGGCGATGGTCATCGATTCGTTCGTGGTCAAGCACATCACAGGCTTCCGCCTCGGCTACTTCCTGCCGTACGCCATTCCAGGTGTGGTTGCATCCATCATTTGGGTGTACCTGTATAACGGTCAAATTTCGCCGATCGTCAAAGGTCTTGCGGCCATCGGAGTAAACGTTGATTTCTTCAGCAAGAACGTTGTGCTCGCTTCCATGGCAAACATCACCACATGGACGTTCACCGGCTACAACATGCTGATTTTCTTGGCCGCACTGCAAGCCATTCCGCACGAACTGTACGAAGCCGCACGTATCGACGGCGCAAGCGGATGGCAGATTTCCATGCGCATCAAACTGCCGAACGTGCGTTCCGCAGCGCTGCTGTCCATGTTGCTGTCCATCGTCGGCACAATCCAGCTATTCAACGAACCGCAGATCATGCAGACCGCCGATCCAGGCATCTCCAAAACCTATACGCCAATGATGATGGCCATGAACACATCCCAAGGCACACTGACCCCAGGCGGCGACGGACCTGCATCGGCGGTCGCCATCGTTATGGCACTGATCGCAGGCATTCTCGCCATGATCTACGCACTGGTCGAGAGGAAGGCGAACGAACAATGAGCAACGCAGTCGCAACAAGAAAAGACGAACGCGCCCGCAGAAAAGCGGAACGCATGATGGAAAAGCAACGTGAAGCAGCCGAGCATGATCTGCCACGCTCCATGCGCCCGTCGCCGATCGTCAAAACCATTACCGTGATCGTGCTCGTCGTAGCGTTGATCTACTTCCTGTTCCCGATTTACTGGGCCATCATCGCATCCACCAAAACACCATCGCAGCTGACTAGCAGCAACGGATTGTGGTTTGCCGTCGGACTTGACCAGATTCCTGACGCCATCGCCACCAACTATTCGAAGCTCATGGGGTGGACCCGTGGCCAATTCTGGCGTTGGGTGCTGAATTCCCTGATTTACTCCGGAGTTTCCGCACTGATCGGCACAATCATTTCGGTGATGGCCGGCTACGCCACCGCAAAATTCAACTTCCGAGGCAAGGGCATCGCCATTGGCGTGGTCATGGGATGCATGCTGATGCCGGTCGCGCTACTCACCATTCCGCAGTACTCCATCTTCCACGCACTGCACCTGACCAACACCATGCTGGCGATCATCATCCCGTGCTGCGTTTCGCCATTCGGCTTCTTCTTGGGCCGCGTATACGCGCAAACCTCCGTGCCGAACGAACTGCTGGAAGCGGCTCGCATCGACGGCGCTAGTGAAGCAAGAATCTTCTTCACCATCGTGCTCCGCCTGCTTGCCCCAGCCATGGTGACCATTTTCCTGTTCCTCTTCGTGGGAACGTGGAACAACTTCCTGCTGCCGTTGATGATGGTTTCCTCCGATACCCTCAAGCCGGTTACGCTCGGCCTGTATGGCATGGTATCGCTCGCTACCTTCAACGATCGCGGATCGCTGATGATGGGTGCACTGCTTGGCGTGCTGCCGGTGATCGTGCTCTTCCTCGGCCTGCAGCGTTACTGGCAGGCAGGTCTTGCGGCAGGCGCGGTCAAGGGCTGACAGATATCCATCTCCTCCGTGCGTGGCGTAAATGCTGCGCACGGGTGCCCGGAGCAACGGAACGACCGCAATTCGGGCACTTATCCTATTCCAGGCAGGTATATGCAATGAACGCAAGACTGCATCGCAATAATCGTGAGCAAGGATGCATCGGTATCGACATCGGCGGCACAAAAATCGAAGGCGTGCTGCTCGACGCAACAGACCGCGTCGTCGATGTTTGCCGTATGCCATCGCATTCCGGCGAAGACAACGTTGTAACCGACATCGTGCGCGTCGCACGTATACTCTCCAACGAACCGTTGCCCATCGGCATTGGCATTCCAGGACAGGTGACCTGCGCAACCGGACAAGTGCGCAACGTTGTCAATCTCGGCATCGAAACCTTAGAACTTGGGGAACGCATCAGTGAGATTATGCGCGCTCCGGTCCACGTGGAAAACGATGTGAACGCAGCTGCGGTCGGAGCTGCGGAATTCGTGGAACACGTAGACGGCAACGCAACTGTGGTGTTCCTCAACTTCGGTACCGGCTTGGCCGCAGGGCTCGTACGCGACGGGCAAGCCGAACACGGGTACAGCGGATGCATCGGCGAAATCGGGCATCTTCCCGTCGACCCGAACGGATTCGCATGCCCCTGCGGCCAGCGTGGATGCTTGGAAACCGTTGCATCCGGCGGAGCCGTGGCAAAACTCTGGCTCTCCGCAAACCCGCCCATGCCTGACCTCATCCGCAAAGCGCGGCAAGGAGACGAGCATGCCAACGACGTGCTCGGCAAAGTGGCGCACGGCATGGGGGACGTCATCCAAATCGTCGCCCAAGCCTATGATCCGCAACGCATCATCATCGGCGGAGGCATGGCGAAAACCGGCAATGATCTGATCGAAGTCATTCAAGCCGAATTGAGCCGCAGAGCAGAAGGTTGCCGATTCCTGAACACACTCGACATCGCATCGAAAATCAGAATCGCAGCGGTCGATAAACCAATCGGCGCAATCGGTGCTGCGCTCGCAGCAAAACGAGCACAGCTGGGAAGCCAAACAATGTAAGCGACGTGCAACAAGTTGCAGGTAATCGCACAATGATCCGCGTAAAACGGCGAATTCAGAAAGCTGAAAGGCAAATCGATGACAAATGAGAATACCCGCGAATGGGCGATCATTCCCGAACCGAACAGCATGACGGTCGGCGAAGGCGTGGTATCGCTGCCCTACGCGGGTCGTGTGAACGAATCCATTGCAATTGGTGATGGAGATTATCTGCTTGCACGTCAGCTTGTTGCCGACATACGTTCCGTGACAGGGCTTGATTGGGATTACGCGACGGGTGGTATGTGGCCTGGATTCATCAGCTTGCATATTGCGGATTCGGACACGTCGGAAGAAGCTGGCACTCCCGGTGCATATACGCTGACTATCGATACTGACGGTATTGCGATTACCGGTTACGATTTCGAAGGTGTGCGCAACGGTGTGCAGACCCTGCGTCAACTCATACGGCAAAACGGTGCCGTGCTGCCAGTACTGCAGATCGAAGATGCTCCCGCATATCAGATCAGGGGATATTACTTGGATGCGACGCGCGGTCGCGTGCCAACGCTCGCATGGCTCAAACAGTGGGCCGACAAACTCTGCCTTTACAAATACAACCAATTGCAGCTTTACATCGAGCATACGTTCGCATTCGACGGCATGAGTGAAACGTGGCGTGGTTCAAGCCCGCTCACGCCGGCAGACATACTTGAATTCGACCAATACTGTGCGAGCCTTGGCATCGAACTCGTGCCGTCAGTCTCCACATTCGGCCACCAATACGTGGCGATGCGCACGCAGGAACTGCGCGAACTTGGCGAATTCCCCGAAGACGCAGACCGGCCGTTCAGCTTCATCGAACGCATGAGGCACCACACGCTCAACGTCGCCGACGATCGAGCCTTCGCATTCTCCACGCAACTGGTCGATTCGTACCTGCAACTTTTCCGCACGAAACGATTCAATATCTGCGCCGACGAAACCTTCGACCTCGGCAAAGGCAAGTCGAAGCAGGAAGCTCAACGCGTAGGCGTCGCAACGTTGTACGCAACATACGTGGGCAAACTCTGCGAACACCTTTCCCAGCAAGGCCATGAGCCCATGTTTTGGGGAGACATCGCCATCGAAATGCCGGAAATTCTCGAAACCCTGCCAAACAACGTCACCCTGCTGAACTGGCAGTACGAACCGAAAGCGACCGACGAGAAAATCCAACTTGTGGCGAAAGCCGGAGCCAAACAAATCGTATGCCCGGCCGTATGGGGGTGGAATGCGCTGCTCCCTCGCGTCGACGACGCGTGGAACAACATTGCACGCATCGCACGATACGGCCGCGACTGCGGTGCGGAAGGCATGCTCGTCACCGATTGGGGCGATTTTGGGCATGTCAACGATCCGCGCATGGCCGTGCCTGGCATGATATTCGGTGCGCAATATGCGTGGAATCCAACAGAAAATATTGCTGGAGATACTGACGAAAATAGTGCCGAAAATGATTTGCTCGCGCGTATTTCGCGCGTCGAATATGACGATTGCAACGCACGGTTCGTCACATTGCTCCGTAGCGCTTCCGCGCAAGCCGTATTCACTTGGCGTGAGCTTGTGGAATATCTCGAATTGGATGATGGTACGGGAAATTGCAATACCGATGTTGCGCAAACTATCCCATGCTTGACCGAGCGTCTTGCCAATCCGGGAAACGCATTGACTTTGCGTGAGGCGCGCGATCGCATGATGCGCAATATGGCAACGACAATCGAACGAATTCCGCAAGCCAATCGTAAGCTGCAGCAATGCATGGTTGAAATTGCGCCGATTATGGCGCATATAGGAAAGCCGGGCATTGCAGCTGCCGTGCGTATCGCCATAGAAGGTCAGCTGTTGCTCAATCGAGTGGGGTTCGCGCTCGCCTACGCACATGGCGTCCGTGAAGCGCATGACGTTGACGATCGGCAGCCTTCCGATTACCGTACGCTGGCACGCGATCTCGAATGCTGGTGCGAGGCCTATGCGAAGGAATGGGCTGTGACGAGTCAACCATCGGAACTGCATCGCATTCAGGAAACCGTGTGGAAAGCGGCCGACGAGCTGCGGCACATCAGCAAATAAATCATCAAACAAAATCCTCAAGTAATCAGCAAGTAATCAGCAAACGAAAACGTCAATCCAAGTTCAATGAAAGGAACATCATGACCGAAGTCATCATCGTGAAAAACGAGCGCGAAGCGGGCGATATTTACGGCCGTTCAGTCGCCGATCTCATCAAAACCAAGCCGAATGCGGTATTGGGTCTGGCAACTGGATCCAGTCCGCTCGCCGCATACCAGTCGCTCGCACGCATTGTACACAGCGAGCATATTGACGTATCGCAGGTGCGCGGTTTCGCATTGGACGAATACTTGGGATTGCCGCTTGATCACCCGCAGTCGTACCATTCCACCATTCACCGCACTGTTGTGGAACCGCTTGGACTGAACCCTGATTTGGTGCACGTGCCTGGTGACGTGCTTGACGGGGCGCCGCTGAGCGACGGCGAACGCATTGCGGCTGCCGGACCTGCCTACGACAGGGCAATTGAAGAGGCTGGTGGCATCGACGTGCAGATTCTGGGCATTGGTACGGATGGGCATGTCGGTTTCAACGAGCCGGGATCATCGCTTGCTTCCGGCACGCGTGTCAAAACGCTGGTTGAACAGACACGCATCGACAACGCTCGATTCTTTGACGACGACATCAACAAGGTGCCTACGCATTGCATCACGCAGGGCATTGGTACGATTCTCAAGGCTCGTCACTTGGTGCTGCTTGCCTTCGGATCAGGCAAGGCTGAAGCTGTGGCCGAAACGGTGGAGGGTGGTGTGAGCGCGTTCTGCCCGGCGTCCGCGTTGCAAATGCATCCGCACGCCACCATTATTGTGGACGAAGAGGCTGCGAGCCGCCTACGTCACAAGGACTATTACCGTTACGCCTACGCTCACAAGCCCTCTTGGCAGCACATCTGATTGCTGCTCTGCAGTCGGTGTCCGCTAGCGTCCGGATTCTTCCATTCGCTGGAACATTCTGGACGCTTTTCGGCCTGTCATCGGGATGATTCTTCCACTCACTGGAAGTTTTTGGACAGTACGAGGGTATTTCGCCGTCCGGATTCTTCCAGTGACTGGAGGAATTGGGACTCTGAGGTGGCTGTTAGCGGGAGGATTTCTCCACCGACTGGAGGTTTTTGGACGCTGATGGGCTTGTCGGCGGGGTAATTCTTCCACTGACTGGAAGAATTGGATGTTAATTGAGGAATATGGCTGGAAGTGAGTCGGAAGGTTTGAATATGGAACAGTCTCGGGAGCGTTTTGCGAATGAGGTGGACATTGCGTTGGCGCAGTCGGCCCGCCCGTTTGCGATTCACAATGCGCGCAAAGTCGATGCGCGAGGTGTTGCGGAACATTATTGGATAGTTTCCGATGGTAGTGCGATTATTGCGACTGGTAATCGGGACGATGATTTTGCTGCGGCTTGCGCAAGCGTCGGTTTGGATGCGGAGGCTGCAGTTGGTGCCGATGCTGATTCCGGTTCGGTCAGTTCGGCTGGTTCCGGAAATTCCATGACCGGTTCGACCGGTTCCGTAACCGACGCTGCAGGCTGCATGATGACTCCCGGTTACGTCGACATTCATGCGCACGGTTCGTGGGGGAGCTCCTTCGATGATGGCGTGCAAGGCATACGCACGGCTCGCGCAGGTCATATGATGCACGGCACCACCCGCCAAGTGCTCAGTTTGATCACCAATCCGCTTGATGTGATGTGCGCCAATCTTCAAACCGTGCGTGGCATGATGAATGTTCGCCCTGACATTCTTGGCGCGCATTTGGAAGGTCCGTTCCTCGCGTTGTCTCGCAAAGGTGCGCATGATCCGGAATGCTTGAAGGATCCGGTTCCCGAATATGTTGATCGTCTTTTGCAAGCGGCAGACGGCTGTTTGCGGCAGATTACCATTGCGCCCGAATTGCCTCACGGTATTGATGCGATTCGTCGTTTTGCAGCGGCCGGAGTGGTTCCTGCGGTAGGGCATTGCGATGCCGATTATGCAACTGCCTGCAGGGGTTTTGATGCGGGTGCTGGCATTATGACGCACATGTTCAACGCGATGAATGGCTTGCATCATCGTAAGCCAGGTCCGATTCCGGCTGCCGTTGAAGATCCGCGCGTCACTATCGAGCTGATCAATGATGGTTTTCATGTGCAGGATCCGATGGTGCGTTTGGGATTCGGTTTCGCACCGCATCGCACGGCATTCGTAACCGATGCCATGGCTGCCACCGATTGCCCGGATGGTCATTATTTGCTGGGTGCGTTGGATGTGGATGTGATTGATGGTCACGCTCGGCTCGTGTCGAATGGTGCGATTGCTGGTTCCACGCTGACATTGGAAAAGGCTGTTCAGCGTGCGGTGCTCGAATTAGGATTCGCGCCCACCGACGCAGTGGAAGCCGCCACATTGACTCCGGCCAAAGCATTCGGTTTCGACCGTGCGAACCCGGTCACCAAGAAGCCGCTCGGTCTGCTAGCCCCCGGCTACGCTGCCGATGTGCTTCTGCTCGACCCCGCCACTTGGTCCGTCTCTCACGTCTGGTGCGCCGCCCACCCTCTTCGTTGAGGCGTGATTGCTGAAACGTAATTGCAAGGACCGGCTCCGTAACAGGATGCCGGTCCTTGCTGTATCTCAAGTTTTTGTTTTCAGTCTTGCGGGGTGAAACTGTCGCGTGCGACGAGACAGGTGGAGATTCGCATATGCTGGCTGATCGTGCGATTCGCGGTCAGTGCTTCGGCAAGCATGAGCGCTGCGGCTTTCGCGAGTTCGTCCTGGCTAATGTCGTACGACGACAATGCGGGAGATGTGTATTTCGCGATCTCCTGATTGTTGATGCTGATTACTTTGATATCTTGTGGCACTATCACATTTTCGGTGGCAAACGCCTGTAGCACGCCAACCGCCAATGGGTCGGCTGCAACGATCACTGCATCGGGCAGATCGTCCGCATGATCCTGCAGTAACTGACGCCCCTGCAAACGGCCGTTTTCCACAGTGAATGGGCCATTCGCATACACCAATCCCTGCACGTCCAAGTCCAAACGTAGCGTCCAATTGCGGAATGCGAACGTACGAATATCTTCCGGATATTCATGCTCGCCCATAATGTTGCCCAAGCCGCCTATGAAACCGATTCGCGAGCAGCCGGATGTCGTAAGCGCGTCAATTGCATCCAATATGGTCTGTTCCAAATCGGGTTGCACTGAATCGAACAATTCCGGCGCAGGATTGATGTCGATGAATACGCCGTGTGGAAGCTTCCTATGCAGGAGGTGCAGCGTCTTGCGATCCAATGGCGATGGGCCGATCGAAATGAATCCGGCGTATTTGTCGGCATTGGCGATCAGCGAATCCACGTCCTCATGCATGGTTACGTTCATGCGTTGCTCTTCAGCATGTTTGACGAGCGCTTCGCGCAACTCGTCGAAATACACGTCCTGCAAACCCTCGTCGGGAACGACATTGTCGAGAATCGCGACATCCTGCGGAATGGTGATGCGCTGATATTGCGGTACGTTCTTGTACCCCATTTCCAGACTAGCGTTTAGAATCTTCTCGCGGGTGGAATCCTTCACCGAAAAGGTGGGATCGTCCTTCAAAACCCTCGAAACAGTGGCTTGGGAGAAACCTACCCGTTTCGCTATCTCTCTGATAGTGGCCATTCGAATCCTCCTCGAAGCCATCGTTGGCTAAACACATTTACTAATTAATTTAGCATATATGCCTCCATCCTGCCGTATTCCCTCTAAGCGTTTTACGAGATAAAGCAATCGTGCATCAAACGAGAATCCTCTTTACTCAGTTTGCCTCGGGACGGCTTCGGGCAATGAAGTGCCCATGGTTTCGAGGCGCATGAGGAACTCGTTGGCACTCATGGCGTTGCTCAACAGTGTGCCCTCCGCAAGCGTGCCTCCGATGGAACGGATGAACTCAACCTGATCCAAGGACTCCACGCCATCGAACACCACATAGAACGCATCGCTGTCGCGCGAAATATCCAACGTGCGCTGCATGATCTGCTTCGCGCGAGGCGTATGGAAATCGCGAACCACCGTCTTGTCGAATCGTGCGAAATCCAACGGAAGATGCGCGAACGCAGCAACCTCCGAATACGTGGTGCCAGCATTGGTCAAACCCAACTCGACGTTCGACAAAGCGGCAAGATCGGCAACCTCATCATCAACTTCATCATGCGCCACATGAATGGCATGCGATCCCAACTGCAGACCGAAACGCAGCTGTGGCTGCTCATGAGTCAACTGCTCCAAGCGCTCGTGGAAGATGGATGCGCCTAATTCCGAACCATTCATGCAAATGTCCACAATATCCAATTCGGGTGCCACCTTGCGGAACGCGGTCATGTCTTTCACGCAGGTTTCCAGCACGTCGAGCGTCAGCTGCACGCTCATGTTGAGACGATGCGCTTCAGCCGTTACGAAATACGGTGCCAGCGTACGGCCCTTCGCGTCATGCACGCGCACAATCGTATCCAGCGAAGTGATACGTTTCGTATTCACATCGAAAATCGGCTGGTAGAGCACGGAAATCGTGTTGTCTTCGATCGCATGACGAAGCACGTCGGAAGCGTTGAAATAGTCTCCCGAACCATTCTGCGCGGCGAGCGTGGACGTCATGCCGTCGACTACGGGCAGATTGGAGCTCTCCGACTCGTAGATGTGCGCGCTCGCATCGGCAAGCAGCACGGCGAACCCGTCCGTCGCGTTCGAGAACGAAATGCTGCTCGACACGTCCACGGAAACCTCGCCTTCTTCGGTATACACCGGCATGACGGCAAGATTGCGCATGCGTGTGGCCAACTCCTCCACACCACTGGTTGACGTCACATCGGTTACGATCATGGCGAATTCCGCGCCGTTCACGCGCGAAAGCGTGGCGTTTTCCGGCAGCAGCTGGCTTAAACGCATGCCCACGGATCGCAGCACGGCATTGCCGATTTTGCGTCCATAATGTTCGTTGACGGTGCGCAAATGCTCCACGCTGAAATACACCACGGCAACCAGATTATGCACATTCTCGGTTTGCAGGCTCTTCAAATGCCCGATGAACGCACGATACGTGAGTGCTCCAGTCAGCGTATCCGTTTCCGATTCGGTGCGCAGCAGCGTCACTTCCTTGTTCACGCGTAACGATTCAGTAAGTATTTCGCCGCAGGTGAGCAATATCGTCTCGTCGGTCGACATGAACGGACGATTCCAAATACTGCGTTCCGTCGCGAGATAATACTGTCGCGAGCCGGTGGAAATAGGCGCGGAATAGCGGTAGGAATACCCTCTTTTATCAAGATTGTTTGCATTGCTGATGAAACAGCGCATGCGGGTGAGACCACGATTAATGCGTCTTGCCACGGTCTCTTCCGGAACTTGATTCGGCAACGGCAGCGCGTCACTCACATTCGCTATGCATTTCAACGCACTTCGGGATCGCGCGAGCCGGCTCATCGTATCGACCGTCATCAGCAACAGCGAGCAGGCGATCAGTGCCAGCATGAACACGGAAAGCACGGTGGCAGTATCCGAGCCAATATTGGCGAACTCCAGAATTTCGGGAATCCACACAATCGCCATCAAATCAGCCAAAGCCATGGCAAGAATGTGAGACAGCGAATACTCGTGCATGGCTTTACGAATCGGAATTTGTACAAAAAAGAACGTTACAATATCACAAATCAATCGAATAATCGGCACTGCAGCAGTCATAATCAGTAATGGCAGCAACCAATGCTGAAATTGATAAGGATTAATCGCAGCGTTGACGGAATTCTGTCTGATAATAATCGACAGTACGTGAGAAGTATTCGCAAATAATATTTTGATCAGTGGGATTGGCGCAAGTGTGGTTCCGGCGTGAAGAATGCCGATTTTCAGACTGCGTGCGGTGATGATCGACGTGATGATGGTAACGATGATCAGGAACATGGCCACGTTGGGGAAATAGCCGGTTACCAGCAGTATGACGGTCAACGGTGGCAGCACGGTGTGTTCGGCGGCAACGCGATACGACGAACGCTTTTTGTGGTAGATCAGGCACAGCAGAAAACACAGCGACCATATGCAGATGCGCGCAGGGTCTTCCATAAGTTGCTGCACGCCTTCCTGCGCATGGAATGCGATTGCGGCCGCAATGCACAACGCATAGATGATGGCCAGAATGGTGATTCTGGCTGGTTTTCTGATACCGTCTTTTGGCTGGCTGCTGTTGATTGCCTGATGCTTTGATTGCTTCGATGTCATGATTGCCTGATTTCGTTCCCTTGTTTCACGTTGCTTCTTGCTGAAGAAGTGACGTCTGCCTGCCTATGTCTGCTTGTGCTTGCTTGCGTTGCCGCCGGCTACAGCACCGGTCCGATAATGCGCCACGGTGCGTTCGTGCCTTCCTCGGCGCTGTCCGGCTGCTCGTTTTCGTTGTTGCCCAACGATTCGTAGATATCGCCGTTCCAGATCACCTTGTCGCCTTGCTTGTACAGTACGTCTGGCTCCCATGTGGGGTAGGCCTGCTGCGAGGAATTCCAACGTGCATTGTCGAAATCGACGAGCGTGCCCGGTGTGCCTCGGAAGCCCGAGCCCAAGGTGGTGGCGAATTCGCCGTCCGTCTGTTTCATGCCGCTGCAGAATGTTTTGAGCGTGTTTGTGTTCGTATAGTTTTCGCCGCATTGCTGGTCGCGATTCAGCGACCACATGCTTAAGTGGCCCAGGCTTGTTTCTAGCGCGAACGTGTTGATTTCGCGCGCATTGTCGAGCGTGAAATACTCGTTTTTGGTGTCGTTCTGGCCGATGAGCACGGTGGCTCCCAGCAGTTCCCAGATCTGATGGTCGCTGAAGAGTTTGCCGCGACTGTACAGCAAGGTTTTGTATTGCGCGTGGGCCGCGTTCAATGAGCTTTTGATCAGGGTGGATTGTGTGATTGACGTGGATGCCACGTTGAAATCCATGGTCATGAGATTCACGGTGGAAAGCGTTACGCCAGCGTCCAGAAACGCATTCACGGTTTGCATTCCTTGCATTGTAAGGCCTTTCGCGTCAGCTGGAAGCGTCAGGCTGATGATCAGATCGTGACTGGTATCGTCTTTTCCTTTGTTTTTCGCTTTTTCATTGGCGATGAGTTTTGCCACGGCTTGCGCTCGCCGGGTTGCGGTTTCGCTGTAGCCGTCGAGATTCTTGTTTTCGATATCGAAGTCGAGCGAGGTGATGTGATAGCGGTCGATCACCTGCTGGTATGCGTCGGCAAGCGCGTCGACGTCAGTGCATGCGGCGGCCAGTTCGGTACCGTTCTGGCCTCCGAAGCTGACGGTTACCGTGCGGTCGGTTTTGTAGGTTTGCGCGATACGGCTGTCAAGATCAAGCGTGGAGGCTGCCTCGTCGAGCGTGTAGTAGCCGCCCCAACTGGGCTGGCAGCCGTCGCCGGCGGTGATGAAACCGAGGGACACATTCCGGTAGACGTTGCCTACCTTGGATTCAAACTCGTATGAGGGTGTTGCGGTCACGTCCACATAGCCGCCGAACCAGGGTTCCGGCAATTTCTTAGCTGCCGTTCGCGTGAAGGTGATCCACGACCATGTGCCGGCAGCAACGAGCGCGATGCACAGTATCGCTATGAACAATCGGAGGAAGGAAAATCGCCTTCCCGGAAACAAGGGTTTCATCATTCCCTTTCATCAAGAATCGTCAAGCTACCATGCCGATGGGGGCATCGGGTGGTCGAGCGGGCTATGCCCCGCTTGGCTTCAGTGCGCAGGCGGGTGATTTTACGGGGGATTGGGTATTCCTCTCGTGCGCTGGCTCTCTTATATCTTGCTAACAGTAAGGGAGTGTAGTATGTGGCTGGTACGAAGATTTTAGGCAGTGATGTATGTTTTTGCGTCGATGAGGCGGCGCCGGCAATTCAAAGGGGTTTGAGGTGGCAAGAATAGGGGATGCTGAAGGTGGTGATCGCAAACATCAGTGGGGAGCGGAAACTTCCACACAACCGCTTGCGATTATGCATGGCAAGCCTTCGCCGACGCGCGTTGTGCTCGGTTACGTTGCCATCATCTGCACGGTTATTTCATGGCTTATCTACATGATCACGATGATTTTGTCATTGTTCGTCAACAATCCTTCGCTCACGTTACGTTTCGTGGTTGAAGGCGTGCTGTACATGACGATTGTGACCACGCTGATTTTCAGTGCGCTCGTCTATCTGGTCACACGGCAGGGCGCGCTATATCGCTTCATCCGACATGAACGCGTGCCTCGGGCGATGCTCGACGACCATTTCGCACATAACTACAACAAAGGCATCACCGTACTGATCCCATCGTATGTGGAACAGCCGAAAGTTGTCGAAAAAACAATCTGGTCGGCGGCATTGCAGGAATTTCCCGACCTTGCAGTCGTACTCCTAATCGACGATCCTCCGCATCCTAAAAATGATGAGGCGCGAGCGATTCTCAGAGCAAGCCGCGAACTCATGCCGAAAGTATTAGCCGAATTGGCGGCACCTGCGGAACGTTTCACAAAAGCGCGCGACGAAACCGCTGCGGCGCTCGCCGATCAGATGGACGCAAGGCGTAGCGTGGTCGCACGCTGTGCAGAAGACTATCGTGCGGCCGCGCAATGGTTGGAGCATAAGGCCGACACATGGCTGGTCGAAGATCATACCGACGATTTCTTCTGCGATCAGGTATTGCGCGGTCTTGCACGCGACCTGCGTTTGACGGAACAGGCGTTGAACGAATCGATCACATTGCAGCAGCATGTCGACGCGAATCGCATTCTGCAACTGTATGAACGTTTGGTGCGTATCTTCACCGCAAAAGGATGGTCTTTCGAACGCAAACTGTACGCATCGACTTCCCGCGAAGGCAACAAGGCCATGAATCTGAATTCCTTCATCGGATTGATGGGACACTCGCTCAAACGTGTGGAAACTTCCGATGGGGTGATTTTGCGTGACGTGCGTGAGGGCGAATCTCCGGATTTCGTGATGCGCAATTCCGAATATGTGCTGACATTGGACGCTGATTCCATGCTGTTGCGCGACTACTGCCTGCGTTTGGTGTACCAGATGGAACAGCCGGGCAATGAGCGCGTGGCCGTGATTCAGACTCCGTATTCCTCGTATCGTGGTGCGCCGACGCGAATCGAACGTATTGCGGCCGCCACCACTGACATTCAGCATATGCTGCACCAGGGCATGACGTACTATGATGCCACGTTCTGGGTGGGTGCGAATGCGGTGATCCGCAAGGCCGCGCTTGACGATATTTGCGTGGTCTCGACCGAGGGCACGCGTACGGTGAAAACGTATATTCAGGATCGTACGGTAATCGAAGACACCGAATCCAGTATTGATTTGGGCTATTTCGGCTGGCATTTGGTCAATTATCCGGAGCGGTTGAGCTATAGTGCCACGCCTCCGGATTTCGGCTCGCTGGTGGTGCAGCGGCGGCGTTGGGCGAACGGTGGTCTGCTGATCATCGGCAAATTCTTCCGCATTGTGCATGCGCGGCATCAGCAGGGCAATGATGTGAAGCTGGGCGAGTGGGCGTTGCGCGTGAACTATATGGCGTCCATCGCATGGTCGAGCTTCGGCTTGATGTTCCTGTTGGCGTATCCGTTCGATCAGCGGTTGCTGAGCCCATGGGTGGTGTTCGCTTCGTTGCCGTATTTTGCCACCATGTCGAGCGATTTGAAGCGTAACGGGTATAAGCGTTCTGATATTTTCCGTATTTACGGTTTCAATATCGTGCTGTTGACGGTGAATCTTTCCGGTACGCTCAAGTCGATTCAGCAGGGCATGACGAATACGAAGATTCCGTTCGCGCGTACGCCGAAAGTCAATAATCGTACCGCTTCTCCGGCCTTGTATGTGACGATGCCGTGGGTGATCATTATTTATTCGTGCATGGTGTTCTATGCCGATACGTTTTCGCATAATTGGGGTAACGCGGTGTTCGCCGGATTCAATGCGATCGTGACGTTCTGGGCGCTGACCGCGTATATCGGCATCTGGCATTCCGTGCAAGACATGGTGGTTGGCCTGATTCGCTGGTTCTTCGTACCGATTAAGGAGCCGCAGCAGGAAGCGGTCCGCAAGAAGGCCTCCTGGCGTGACGCCCTCTACTTCGGTGACCGCCAAATGATCTACGAGTCCCGCCCCCTGTAGCCTTGAGACTTCTCTAGCCCGTGTGTACGTGTACGGGCGGCGGTTGTAGATGCCTCCATCCTATGCAACTTGCGTTTCCGTCTGCACGTCCTAGTGTTTGGGGAGGATGGCCGCACGTTTTTGGCTTGCTGACCTCACGATTTGGGAAAAAGGCGGAAAATAAAATCGTAAGGTCGAAACCAAATCGCAATCGTGCGACGGGACTCAAGATTGCAACGGTCGGTACATCAAAATCATGATATGAAGGAACGGGGCCGCAACATCCCGGTGTCCATCATTTCGAGGAATGACGGGTAGGTGTGTCGAAACGTTTGACAAATCTGAATTGCTGACTTACAATTGGTGAAACGTTTCGACGAAACGATTCGATAAAATACGAGCGTGATTCTGCGGAAGAAATTCCGGAAGGCTCGGCGGATGGCTTTGTTGAACGATGGACGAGAGCTGCGGTACGCATGACGTGTAACGCAAATGACTTGGAGAGCCGAAGGAGGCGGAAGATGGCGGGCATCAAAGATGTGGCTCGGGAGGCGGGGGTGTCAGTCAGCACCGTTTCGTACGTACTTTCCGGCAAGCGTTCCATTTCCGCCAAAACCACCGATAAGGTGATGGCCGCCGTTGAACGACTTGGATATACTCCGGATGCCAGCGCCCGTAAAATGCGCGGCATGCGTAATCATATTTTTGCGCTCAGCGCGCCGATTCGCGGTGATATCAATCAGGCCAAATACAACGCTTACTTTCTGCAGACCGCATGGCAGGCAAAGAACCGTGGCTACGATGTGCTGTTGCTTACCGGCGAGGACGCGGTGGCTGACATTCGGCGCGTGACGCAAAGCAACTTGGTTGATGGCGTGGTGCTGCTCGACATTGAGGAACATGACGAGCGTACCGCCCAGGCTGGCTCATATTCCAAACCCTGTGTGGCCATCGGTTACCCTGCAGAGCATGAAGGCTGTGCCTGTGTCGATATCGATTTTGCCACGGCTGGTCGTATGGCTGTGGATTGCCTGTATTCCAAGGGGCATCGGAGCGCTATGTTTTTGCGTGACAATGAGACCGATTACGATCGCGGTTCGGGCTATGTGCTGCTGTTCCGCAAGGCTTTGCTGGAACGTGCCGAAGAGTTGGGCATGACGATTCATGAATCCTCCAAGCATCGTGACGATTGCTTTGATGCCGCGGAATTCGTGCGTGAGCTTCGTTCTTTGGATGAGCGCCCCACAGCGATTGTCAACCAGGCGAACGCCAATGTGCTGAAGTTGGTATTGCAGCAATTACAGGCTTCGGGATTGCGGGTGCCAGATGATATTTCGGTATTGTCGTGCGGCACGTATTTCGAGGGAGAGCTGATGCCGCAGCCGATTACCGAGATGCCGGTCATGCCGCAGGAATTATGTTCTAAGGCTGTGGATCTGCTGGTCGACGCCATCGATGAGCATCGCGACATCAAGGGATTGGTGGAGCTGTCCGCTCCGGTCATGCATAGTCGAGGTTCCGTTACCAAAGTTGGTGACGTGTGAAAAGAAAACTGTAGGAGTATGTCCGTGAAAGGCGGACGGATTTCCGTATCCATAATCGAAACGATTCGAAAGTAAGTGAAGGCGTTGTAGCCGAAGCGAAGATGGTGATTGCCGAATTGAAAAGCGCCAATCCGCGGCCATCGTCGAAACGTTTCGAAAAAAGGAGGCGACACATATCAATCTTCATAACTGAAAAACAACTTGAGACATAACTCAACAACATAACCACCAATAACAAAGGAGAAACCATGAAGATCACACGAGGCATCGCACTTGCGGCCGCGGCGGCAATGTCGCTGACCACGCTCGCTGCATGCGGCAGCGACACCGCGCAAGACGAGGAAACGCCAGACAGCCTGTCGTTCTGGTATTACGAGGAAGACGACGCTGGCCAGACCCAGGCATGGCGTCGCGCCGCGGAAGCCTTCGAAAAGGAAACGGGTGTCAAAATCAATTTCGAACGCAAGTCGTTCACGCAGATCGCGCAGAACGGCAGTCAATTCCTCAATTCCGATGAGGCGCCGGATCTTATGGAATCCAATCGCGGCAACGGTTCTGCCGGTGTGCTCTCCACCATGGGGCTGCTCACCGATTTGGGTGATTACGTCGATCAATACGGTTGGGACAAGAAGGTGACCGGCGCGAACGCGGCCGTGGCCAAGTATGATGAAAACGGCATCATGGATGGTGACACCTGGTACGGCATGACCAGTTACGCGGAATTCCAGCGCGTCTACTACAACAAGGATCTGTTCGCCAAGTACGGGCTGGAGATTCCGACCACCTATGACGAGTTCGTGGACGTCTGCCAGAAATTCGTGGATGCCGGAGTGACGCCGATCGCCGCCGACGCGCAGGAATACGGCGTGATGTGGCTGTGGTGGCAGCTGGTTTCCAAGGAGGCCGACGCCAAATTCATCGACAACTGGCAGCTCTACAAGGGCGATGTCGACTGGAACTCCAAGATTCTCACCAATTCCGTGAACGCCATCAACGACTGGCTCGACAAGGGCTTCATCTCCCGCAACGCCACCGGTATGAAGGCCGAAGACACCACGCAGGCATTCATCAAGGGGGAGTATCCGATCTATCAGACCGGCACTTGGAATCAGGGACGTTTCGTCAAGCAGATCACCACTTTCGATTGGGACGCCGCGGTGATGCCGGAATCGAATTTCGCGATTGGCTGCGCAGGCAATCTGCTGGTGATTCCGGAACGCTCGCACCACAAGAATCTCGCTGCGAAGTTCATTGACTACGTGCTTTCCGACGATGTGCAGAACTACCTCGGCAACGCGGGAGGCATTCCGGTCGCCGCCGATACCGACAAGATCACGGACGAAAAGAGCAAGGCCATGATCGAGGAATACGCCTCCTACGCCAATGATGGCAAGCTCAGCTACTACCCGGATTACGCCGCTTCCAACCTTACCGATGCTGTTCCGGCGGAATTCCAGGAACTGGTGAACGGCACCAAGAAGCCAGCCGACGTGCTCAAGGGTATCCACGAGAAGTACGATGTCGGTGTGGAAGACATGGGCGTCAAGACCAACTGATCGTATATCTGATCTCATATCCAATCTCATATCCGACATCGCACGGGATTATTCCGGTTTTGCTCAGTATCAATCATGAATAATCCCGTGCGGTATCGCAAATTACAACTTGCGAACCAATATCGCAATCGTAAATATTCACAGGCAACGCAGCGCAACCAAAGGAAAAGCCAAAATGTCAAAGAAGACCAAAAACGGGGGAGTCTCAATGTCAAGGCTTCCCGGAAACCGTTCCGCAAAATTCGTACCATATCTTGTTCCCGGACTGGCAGGTCTGCTCGTTATCGTCGTTATTCCATTCGTGTGGAACATTTACTTGAGTTTCACTCGATGGCGTGGAGTTGGCCCGGTTAAATTCGTTGGATTGCAGAATTGGAAACGTCTGTTCGCTGATTCCACGTTCTGGATTTCATTCGCTAATTCATTCTGGATTATTGTGGCTATCGTAGTTATTCCTACGATTCTTGGACTATTTATTTCGTCACTGCTGACTGACGTTATTCAGAAGAAATTCGGCGGCAAGACGGCTTCCTTCCTGCGAGCCATGTTCTACCTGCCGCAGTTGCTGCCGGTTGCTGTCGCGGCCATCATCATGGGCTGGATCTTCCGTCCGGAAGATGGCGCGGTGAACGCGCTGTTCGTCAAGCTCGGCCTGGGATCGTTGCAGCATAACTGGCTCGGCAGCCCTGATAGCGCGCTTCCGGTGCTGATGTTCATTCTGGTGTGGATCCAGTTGGGCTATCCGATCGTGATCTTCATGTCCGGTCTGCAGCGCGTGGATCCTGAACTTTACGAGGCGGCCGGTCTTGACGGAGCCAACTGGTGGCAGAAATTCCGTGTGGTCACGCTGCCGTCCATCATTCCCGAACTGCTGGTGGTCATCCTCACCGCCACCATCGGCGCGCTGAAAACCTTCGCACCGGTCTATCTGCTCACCAAAGGCGGGCCGGGAACGGCAACCACCGTGCCATCATACTATTCCTACAATCAATTCTTCCAAGTGCAACAAGTCGGCTACGGCGCGGCCATCTCCACAGCGCTCACCGTGGTCATCATCGTGTTCTCCATCGTGTTCACCATGGTGCAGAAGCACGTCGAAAAGGAACTGGTCTGAACGGTTCAAACCGCAACTGACCCGTAACATGTAAGACTCGCAAGACTTCGAAAGTCGAGGAAACAACCATGACGCAAACCATGACCGCATCGGCAGCGCGGAAAGCATCCAAGAAAACCCAACATGTGCGCTCGACCGGCGACTGGATCACCCTCATCGTGCTCATCGCAGCCGCACTGCTCGTGCTTTTCCCGTTGCTCGTGCTCACCGTCAACGCGTTCAAAACATCCGCCGATTACAATGCCACAGGCCCGCTTTCGCTGCCGAAGCATTTCACCATGGACGGCATCATCTCCTTCTGGACCACCACCAAGTTCCCGCTGAAATTCTGGAACAGCTTGGTTATTTCGCTGGTAGTGGCTGTGGCCGCCGTCGTGCTTTCCGTGCTGAACTCCTTCGCGCTCGGCATCGGCAGGGTCAAAGGCAACACCTGGATTGTGCTCGCCATCATGCTTGCCAATATGATGCCGCAGGAAGCGCTGCTCTACCCGCTGTACACCATGTTCAAGCAGGTCGGACTGTACAACACCAAACTGGCGATTATCATCATCTTCACCATCATTCAAAGTGCGTATGGCACGTATCTGCTGTCATCCGTATACGGCACGTTCCCGCAGGCCATTCTCGAAGCGGCAGCCATTGACGGCGCCTCGCGCTGGCAGATTCTGCGTAAGGTGGTGCTGCCGATTTCCTGGCCGACCATCAGCGTGCTGTTCGTGTTCTTCTTCGTGTGGACGTGGAACGAATACATGATTCCGATGGCATTCCTGATGGGCGACGACGTGCAGACCATTCCGCTGGCGCTCGCCACATTGCAGGGCCAGCGCACGATGGATGCGACCACACTTGCTTCGGCTTCGCTGCTGAGCATTGTGCCGACTATTATTTTCTTCATTATTTTCCAGCGCAAGTTGTCGCAGGGCATTACCGCTGGTGCCGTAAAGTAGCGGGAAAAGGGGTTTCTTATGACTCGAGATAACGATTGGAGTACCATGCAAAACAGCTCACGTCACGATATGCAGGTTGATTCGTTGGGCACGTTCGCCGCGCGCAATCCGCTTGACTCGCTTGCGGTTGCGGCGCCGGGTCGCACGCGGTGTGTGAATGCCGAGAATCCCACGGGCGGCAAGGGCACTGCGGCCACTGCGGACAGTGCGCTTGGCCCGTCGCGCAAGGGCAGCCCCTGCATCCAGACCGTGAAAGCGGGGGAGAGCGTCACTTTGATGGATGTGGACGGTCCGGGCGTGATCCGCCATATTTGGATGACCGTCACTGACCGAACCTCCCCGACCGGCTCGAACGTGCTTCGCAATCTGATTCTGGAATTCTATTGGGATGGCGAGGAAACCCCGTCTGTGCAATGCCCGATCGGCGACTTCTTCTGCTGCGGTCACGCGCAGGCTTGTCGAGTCAATTCGATGCCGGTGGTGGTCGTGCCTAATCGCGGCTTCAACTGCTATTTCTCCATGCCGTTTGAACATGCGCGCATCGTGCTTCGCAACGATCACAATGAAGACGTTCCCGCGTTCTTCTACCAAATCGATTACACCGAATATGACGCGCTTCCGGCAGACACCATGCGTTTCCATGCGCAGTGGCGTCGCGAGCGCGTCACCGAACTGGCCCGCGACTATGTGGTGCTCGACGGCGTGCATGGTCGTGGCGCGTATATCGGCACGTATCTGGCGCTCACCGCGTTGGAAAGCCGCTGGTGGGGCGAAGGCGAAGTCAAGATGTACATCGATGGGGACGACCAGTATCCCACGTGGTGCAGCACCGGTGCCGAGGATTATTTCGGTGGCGCGTGGAGTTTCGCCGATTTCGACGAGCATGGGCGTATGCATGAGCAGACATTCTGTGCGCCGTACGTCGGATTCCCGTTCTATTCGCAGCGTCTCGCCTCGCATCGCGAGAGCGCGTATTGGGATGTGAATACGCCGGTGACCCGCGGATTGTATCGCTGGCACATTCCCGATCCGATTTATTTCGAACATGATCTGCGTGTGGAATGGCAGCAGATCGGCACTGAGGAGGGCGGCAATTTCGAGCGTCAGGACGACGTCGCTTCCGTCGCATACTGGTATCAGCTCGAGCCGCATACTCCGTTCGATCCGATTGGCGATCGTCGCTTCCGTCAGCCCCGCTGAATTGTTGTCTGCACAACCCGCAAAATCGGGCCGATTCAAGAGTTGTGCAGACAGCAATCGGCCCATTTATACCCCCGAACTTACGATTTTCGGTCTATCCGGTCGGTTCGGGGGCGTTGTGCTGTCTACACGACTTGCGTTCTGTGCCTGCACAACTCGGGTTTTAACCCAATTTTGTGGGTTGTGCAGACGCGGGTGTGGGTTGTGCAGACGGGAAATGCGACTTGTGCAGACGGGATTAGATGTCGCAACGCCTGCTGTGCCGATTATCGTGCGAACGTTCTGCGCATCCACGCAACAGCCAGTTGTGTCCAGATCTGCATGCTTGGTTCGATGCCGTTGACGCCCTGCCATGCGGTTTCCGCAGTTCCCAACGACAGTCCATGACCGCCCTGCGGGAACAGGTGCGCCTCAATGGTGACTCCGGCCTTCTTGCAGGCGTCGATCAGCATCATCGTGTTCTCATATGGCACGATTTCGTCGGAAACGGTATGCCATACGAACACAGGCGGTGTTTTGTCGTCGATATGGCGTTCGATCGACACGGATTCGAGTGCTTCCGGATCGTTTCGGCGCTCGCCAAGCAGCGAATCGAAACTGCCGCGATGGGCGAGTGGACCAGACGTAATTACAGGATAGGCGAGCATCAAACCGTTCGGGCGCACCGCATCCGGGTCATAGCCATGTGCCTCAAGCACGTCATCGCTGGTGGACGTGGCGAGATTCGCAGCCAGATGACCACCTGCGGAAAAACCGATTACAGCAATCGCATCCGGATCGACATGCCACTCGGTGGCATGCTCACGAATCATTGTCATCGCATCGGCAGCTTCCAACAGCGCAACTGGAAAAACGGAAGGTTTTACCGAATATCGCAACACAAAAGCATTGAAACCGGCCGCAAGGAACTGCATCGCAATCGGCTCCGCTTCGCGATCGGATGTCATTTCGTAGCCGCCGCCCGGAATCACGAGAACGGACGGACGTACACGATCGGAAACGATTTCTTCACTGTTGTCAAGGCAATATCCGACGAATTTCGCTGCGCTGCCGTCGATGCCGGAAATTTCTTGTTCAAAATATTTCATATATCCATCATAGGTGGAACACGGCGCACGCTATGCAGGAACTATTTGGTCCCGCTATTTTTCGTACCTTGTGATCCGTGGGCGCAAATTGTGCAGTCGGGAGAGTGCGTCCTACTCGAGCAGCCAGTCGAGAATGTTGCGGTGTTGAATGCCTTGGTAGTCGCCGAGTCCGATGATATCCAAGGTGAGCTGCGTGACGTACGGGAGTCCTCCATACGTGAGATACCGGTCGAACAGCGCATTGTTGTTCGCAGTCGATTACAATGCATTCCGATATTCCAAGAAAGACAGCGGCAGGCCGTCTGTTTCATCGCGCGGCACGCGCGGGACGGTGAAACGTCGCTTGATTTCGTTCACTGCGTGACGCGTGCGACGGAATCCGCATTTGTGTATGGCTGCTCACATGTCCGATACATTTTTCCCAGCGAATTGACAGGAACACGCATCATTCCTCCAAGACTTGGGCGCTTATATAGAACATGTCAGCGGTTATGACGGCTGGCGAGGTTCCTGAAGAACCCCATAACTGAACCCTTCTTCTCTCTTCTCTCTCAGCCGGCGGCCCTTCTTCCGCCGGCTTTCTTTTTCTGAACAGGATTCATGCGATTTGCGATTGATGCCGTTCTGAATGTGTAAAAAGAAACGGCCGACCGCGCTTATTGGCATATGGTCGACCGTTGCGATGTTTGTGATTATGCAGTGGTTGTGTGTGGTTGTGCGGTTGTGTGCTGGCGTTCGTGAGTTAGCAGCGCTCGTACGAGAATCTGCGCAGACGTTCGAAGCATTCCACGCTTTCCTCAAGCCATGGCATGCCGATCACGAATACATGGCCGAGTGTCTCGTGGCGGCGTGGCTTCGGGTCGAACAGTTCGAAATCGGCTCCCTTGCGTGCCAGTGCGGTGGCGAGCGCCAGATTATCGGCCTCAAGGAAATCGTCGCCACAGGTCACGATGAACAGTGGCGGCAGGTCGACGTTGAACGCCAGGCCTTCGGCGGTGAGGAACTTCGGGTCGGCGGCTTCGATGCCGTCGAAGAATTCGACGCCCAGCATCTGTTCGAGGCCGGTGCGGCGGTTCGGATCGTAGCCAACGGTCAACTTGCTGCCCATGGTTTCCAATGATGCGGAACTGTACGCGCCGCACACGGGAGCCGCGCCTGCGAATCCAATGCCGGAAGGCTCGTCAATGCCGAATGCGGCCGCAGCTTCGGCGTTGTTCTCAATCGCCAGCGTCAGCATGGTCAATGCGCCGCCAGCTGAATCGCCGGTGAGGAACACGGCGTTCGGGTCGACCGGATAATCCGCCAAATGTGCCTTGATCCAGCGCAATGCCGCTTGAACATCCGCCAACTGACCCTTTAGATCGGTCTGTGGGGCCGGGCGGTAATTCAGTGAGAACACGGCGAAGCCCGTTTCGGCCAGATGCACGTTGAAATTGCGGTTCAATTCCTTGTATCCATAGGTGAAACCGCCGCCATGTATATCGATGTACACCGGCAGTGTATGCCCGCAACGTAGCACCGCGTCATGTGGCAGATACAGGTCGAGCAAATGCCCTCTGCACTGCCCGGCTTCCGCATCGTAGCCGCCGTCGGGAAGGTAAGGAATATCGTCGATTACGTCGATGCTTTCCGGTGTGTGCCACAGTTCGGAACGCGGGGTGTCAACCGCGATTGCACTGAAACGCATGTCGAGAATGCCTTGAAGTCGCGCTTCGGAAAGTCCTGCAAGATCGACGGTGGTTTCCGTCCAACGTTCCGCATGCTTGATCATCTCGTCGGTAAGACCATATTTTTCCGCATATTGCGCGATGATCGCCTGTTCATCCGCCATCATTGCCGTCCTTTCGTGATTTTTCATACGATTGCGGTCGTTGCCGTCGTCGGAATGCCGCACTTCGATATATCGTACCGGTTCGATACGGAAAGCGCTACCGCAATCATCCATATTTCATTGCGCTCACAGTGAATTTATGTAACGGCGCATGCGTTGATTTTACTGCGATTTCGACACGCCGAAATCGCCCACGTTGCGTCGAAAAACGGTTCGCATAGAATAAGTCGCGTTTGCGAATCCGAACAGGGGTTTCGACCGATAGAGAGACGGCAACGGGACGCTCGACAAACGACGGACGTGAATCGTAACGGCAACGAATGGCCGTAAAAGCAACGAACAAACGCAACAACAGCCCACGAAAACCCAAATACCCAAGCAAACAATCTGAAGGAACGCCACGTATGTACGTCGATCCGAATCGAAATACAGAAGCAGGCAACCTCAAATGGATCCTGCCATACTGCAAACCTGACCTGCCGCGAGTGGCCGGTGCGATAGTGCTGTTCTGCGTCAACAACACCATGGCGCTCATCATTCCGATATTGTCAGGCATTATTGTGGACCGTGTGATCGTGCAAGGACACGTCGACGAACTGACACGATTGTGCATCATGATGATCGTGTTCACCATCGTGCGCGTCACCTCGCGCTACGGCTACCAAATGTGGATGGAACGTTTCGGGCAGAACTCCGTATTTCGTCTCGTCAGCGACGAATACGAGAAACTGCACGAACTTGACTTCACGTATTTCAACCACACGCGCACCGGCGACATCATGAGCCGCATGACCTCCGACACCGACGCCATCCGCCACGCGTTGAGCTGGGTGAGCTACCAGGTGCTCGACTGCGTGGTCATGTTTGTCGGCGCGCTCGCCATGATGTTCACCATCGACTGGCGTCTCGCGCTCGCGCTCGCATGCGTCACGCCGTTCATTTTCATTCTTACGCGCGGACTTTCCACGCACGCAAGGCCGCTGTTCTTCGCCATCCGCAACTCGCTCGCCGAAATGAATTCGATGGTCGAAGAAAACATCGAAGGCAACCGTGTGATCAAAGCGTTCGTACGCGAACCGTACGAAACCGAAAAATTCGACGAACGCAACGACGATTACATGCAACGCAACATGGCTCAGGCCTACAACAGCCGCAAATACATGCCGTGGCTTGACGGATTGGGATTCTCGCTGCAGCTGATCACGCTCGGCCTCGGCGGATTCCTGGTGATCACCGGGCGCATGACGCTTGGCGATCTCGTGGCGTTCAATTCCTACCTGTGGATGATCGACGGACCGGTGCGCCAATCCGGATGGCTGATCAACGACTGGCAGCGTTTCAACGCATCCTGCATCAAAATCCGCAAACTGCTCACCTCTCAGTCGCACATCACGGAAAAGCCGGGAGTCGGCGCAAAAGCGAATACCGCGACTACGAATGCGAACAACGCCAACAATGCCAACGGTGCAAACGATGCAACTGGCAACATCTCGCAATCGCAGGCGACGTTTACAACGTCGGCGACACAAGCGGCGCAGACAACACAGGTAACGACTAACACGACCCGCATCGCCGGAAGCATCGACTTCCAGCATGTCAGCTTCGCCTTCCCCGACGAACCGAACACCCCCGTGCTTGAAGACGTGGATTTCCATGTTCCGGCAGGTGCCAAACTTGGCATTCTCGGCGAAACCGGCGCGGGCAAATCCACCCTTGTCAACCTCATCTCCCGCTTCTACGACCCCACCGAAGGCCATGTGCTCATCGACGGCGTCGACGCGCGAGACTGGCCGCTTGCCGCACTGCGCTCGCAAGTCTGCGTCGTCGCGCAAGACACGTTCCTGTTCTCCGACACCATTGGTGGCAACATCAGCTTCGGTGTGGGCGAACAGCGCGAATACGACGAACAGTACATTCGCCGCATGGCCACCATCGCTGGCGCGGACGGCTTCATCCGTAGCATGCCGGAAGGTTACGATACCGTGGTTGGAGAGCGCGGCGTCGGCCTTTCCGGCGGGCAAAAACAGCGCCTGAGCCTCGCCCGTGCGCTTGCGGACAATCCGTCGATCCTCATCATGGACGATACGACCAGCGCCGTCGATATGGAAACGGAAGCGGAAATCCAACGTCACCTGCGCGAGCTGGACGAGCGGAAAACCATCGTCACCATCGCGCACCGTATTTCATCGGTGAAAGATTCCGATCTGATTCTTGTGCTCGAACACGGCCGCATTGTGGAGCGCGGCACGCATGACGAACTCGTGGCCGCGCATGGCCGATATTGGGAGATCTACTACAAGCAGCTTGGCTTGCAAGCGGGTCGTTCCCATGGTTTCGAAGCGTGACGCAGCTAAGGCAAGAAAGGAGGAAAACCCATGGCAAAACGTAATACATTCCGTGAAGACGAGGAACTGGAAGAGCAGATTAATCTGCACGATATTCTGCGTATCGGCGTCTATTTAAAACCATATATGTCACATATCGCACGCATTCTTGCCGTCGTCGTAATGATGAGCTGCATCGCGGTAGTCGTGCCATATTTGACGAAAATCATGATCGATAGTGCGATTCCGTCGAAAAATCTCACCTTACTTGGTGAATTAACGGGATTGATGGCAGTGCTTATCGTGATGTACGAGTTCGGATTGCGCTATCGTACCGTTGAAATTACTCGAGTTGGTCAGCTCATGTTGAAAGATATGCGTCGCGATATTTTCACGCATATTCAAACGCTGCCGTTCAGCTATTTCGATTCGCGTCCGCACGGCAAAATCCTGATTCGCGTGGTCAATTATGTGAACACCCTTTCCGACACGTTGAGTTCCGGCCTGATCAATGTGATTTCCGACGTGTTCACGTTCCTGATCACTCTGGTGGTCATGTTTGTGGTCGATTGGCGGCTCGCGCTGTTTAGCCTTGTGCTTTTCCCGCTCCTGATCGCATGGGTGCTGATATTGCAACATTTCCAGCGCCGCGCGTACCAAGTGCTGTCGAACAAGCAGAGCAATCTCAACGCGTTCATCCACGAGTCGATTGCCGGCGTGAAAACCACGCAGACTTTCGCTCAGGAGACTGCGCAGTTCAAAACTTTCCAGGAGCAGCAGAACGACGTGCGCACTTCGTGGATGAAGGCCGTGCACATCCAGTTCCTCATGTGGCCGGGCATTCAGACCATTTCCGTCATGACGATCGCGTTCATCTACTATGTGGGCGTTACGGGCTTCGGCGCGGTGAACGTTTCCACCGGCGTGCTGATCGCGTTCGTCGGGTATGCGAATAATTTCTGGAATCCGGTGATCAGCATCGGCAATTTCTACAATCAGCTGATCACCTGTTCCGCATATTTGGAGCGTATTTTCGAAACGCTTGATGTGCAGCCGGAGATCCGCAATGCGCCTGACGCGGTCGAACTGCCGCAAATCGAAGGCCGTGTCGATTTCAACGATGTCGTCTTCCGTTACGAGCCTGACGGCCGTAATATTCTCAATCTGGTCGATCTGCATGTTGAGCCAGGAAGTACTGTTGCGTTGGTCGGTCCGACCGGTGCCGGCAAAACCACGATTATCAACCTGCTGTCGCGTTTTTACGACGTTGCAGAAGGGTCGGTGACGATTGATGGGCATGACGTGCGTTCGGTCACGTTGGAATCGTTGCGTCGGCAGATGGGCGTCATGCTGCAAGATACGTTCATTTTCTCCGGCAATGTGCGCGAGAACATTCGCTACGGCAAGTTGGATGCGACCGATGCCGAGATCGAAGCGGCCGCGAAGGCGGTGCATGCGCACGAGTTCATCATGGATTTGCCGAACGGATATGACACGGTGGTGGAGGAGCGTGGTTCCACGCTTTCCGCAGGTCAGCGCCAGTTGATCGCGTTTGCCCGCGTGCTTCTGGCCGATCCGCGTATTCTGATTCTCGACGAAGCCACGTCGAACATCGATACGCGTACCGAAGAGGCGCTTCAGGCCGGATTGAACCACCTGCTGAAGGGGCGTACGAGCTTCATCATCGCGCACCGACTGTCCACCATCGAGAACGCAGACATGATCTGCTACATCGACCATGGGCAGATCGTAGAACAAGGCAACCACGCCGAGCTGCTTGCCAAGCGTGGTGCCTATTATCGCCTCTACGACTCCCAATACGCCATGATTAGGCCTGATCAGGGCTTGGGCTGATTAAGGCTGACTGGGCTAATCCGTCCGGGCTGGTTTGACTCGATTGGCTTGATTGCCCCGTGCGATATTCGTGCGATTCGTGGAACACGCATGTGATTCGTGCGATGACTGCGTTTTTGCTTTGCTGAAAAATGCATTTGCTGAAATCCTGTTGCTGAACGTTTCCTGAATACCTGTAGACACGCATGCACGCTATGCCCTGTTTTCCGCCTAAGCTAGTGGAGGTACGTCAAACGATACACGTTAATAAACAGGCGGTATCCGAAGCGCGAAGGAGATGGCAATGGCAGCCAGCATGTTGAACCCCCTACTTCCTCGTCAGGATGGACGTCTCGAATGGGGTAACGGTGTGGTGTCCATGCTGTTCGACATTGCAGGGGATTCTCCCGTCCGCCTATGCAACGTTGTAGGACGAGGCATGATCCCCATTGACGGTCGCCTGTCCGACGATGGAAAGCCTGTAGTGGAAAAGGATCCCCGCCCGATCGTGGAAGTGCTCGCCGCGAACACCGGTTCGCAAGACAACCGTCTCGCATTGATTGCCACGGTCGCCGGCAGCAAGCTACGCTTCGTTTCCGCGCTCGCGTCCGAGCCTGGGCAGGGTTCCGACGATCCGTTCCGTTTGGAGATCACGCAGTTCGCGTCGTATGCCGATCTTGAGCCGAAAGGCCGCGAATTCGAGCCGACCGCCAGTGAGCGCGATGCGGCTGCCTCTGCTGTGAATCCCACACCCGTAACGGTTTGTGCCGACCCGCATGAGGGCCTGGTGGTCACCTCCGTGTTCGAAGCGTTTTCTAATCTTTCCGCGGTGCGCACGTACACGCGTCTGCAGTCCGCCAAACAACTGCCGATTGAAGCGGTGTCGTCGCTGAACCTGACCGTTCCCATGCGCGTCAACTGCGGCAAAATCCATCGTTCGAATATTTTCTGGGGTGACGCCGCCTGGGCCGTGGAAAACGATTGGCGCGTCCGCCCGCTGCGAGACACCCAGGTGCGTAACCGCAACCAGAAAATCAATCCAGGCCAGTCCAGCTCGAGATTCGCCATGAGCTCCACTTCCACATGGAGTACGGGCGTGCATGAACCGGCCGGTATCGTACAGGTCGAGGGTTCCATGCGCCGTGCCCGCGACTTCTCCGTAATGTGGCAGATCGAGTACAATGGTCCGTGGGAGTGGGAGGTCGGTGAGGATGATCCCGGTCTGCACATCAGTGCATTCGGCCCGGAATATCAGGATCACGGCTGGTTCACCAATCTCGGTGAAGGCAACGATTTCGAGTCGGTTCCCGTGTCGTTTGCCATTGCCACAGGCGATTGGCAGCAGGCCGTCGCCGAAATGACGTTGCAGCGTCGCGCATTACGCATTGCCAAAGCCCGCGAACTGGGCCGCATCAAGCAGTTCGAACGTACGCAGGGTCTTGTGATCTACAACGATTACATGAATACGCTGTTTGGCGATCCTCGTATTGAGAAGGAGCTGCCGCTGATCGAAGGCGCGGCAAGCGTTGGCGCGGATATTTTCTGCATCGACGCCGGCTGGTACGACAGCACCGACGGCGGCTGGTGGGACATGGTCGGCGAATGGCAGGCCTCCACCAACCGTTTCGGCGACACCGGTTTGCGTGGTCTTGCCGAAAACATCCGTGCGCACGGCATGGGCTTGGGCCTGTGGCTCGAACCTGAAGTGATCGGCGTGAAATCGCCGCTGGCAAGCACGCTGCCGGATTCCGCGTTCTTTCAACGCCATGGCGTGCGTGTGTGTGATTCGGGTCGTTATTTGCTTGATTTCCGTTCCCCCGAAGCACGCAAGCATGTTACACGTACCGTTGATCGTCTAATCGACGATTTCGGTGCGGTGTTCTTCAAGTTCGACTACAACACCACTCCCGGCGTCGGCACTGATTTGAATGCCGAATCCGTTGGCGACGGATTGTTTGAACATTGCCGCGCATATTTGGATTGGCTAGACGATTTGCGTCGCCGTCACCCGGACGTGATGATCGAAAATTGCGGTTCCGGCGCCATGCGTGCCGATTATGCGCAGTTGTCCCGCTTGGATCTGCAATCCACTTCCGACCAGTGCGATCCGCTGATTTACGCGGCCATCGCGGCCGGCGCAGGTATGACGATTCTGCCGGAACAGCAGGGGAATTGGAGCTACGCCCAGCAGGAGATGGACGATGAGACGGCCGTCTTCACGCTTGCCACGGGCGTGCTCGGCAGACTGTATCTGTCTGGTTTCATCGATCACATGACCGAGCCGCGTCTTTCGCTCGTTCGTGACGCCATCGCCTTACATCGTTGTGTACTTGCCGATCAGCAGCATATGGTGCCGTTCTGGCCGTCCGGACTTCCCGATTTCGACGGCGATTGGCTTACCGTCGGTTTGCGCCATGTCGAAACGGATATGCGCGACGCGTATGTGCGTGGCGAAAACGCGTGGAACGAGCAGACTGCCGAACAGAACAGCCAGCAGCCTCAGCAGGAAGACAAACCCGATTACATCATCGTATGGCGTCGCGGAGGCACCCCCTCGGTGAACATACCGCTGGAGGCCAACAGGACCATCGAGCAGGTCTTCCCGAATCCGGACGAACCAGATCATGCGCCGGACGCCAAACCGTGGGCCATCGAACGCATGGATCCGGAAACGGTTCGCCTGAACGCAACCACCTCCAAGCGCCCGTCCGCCCGAATTTTCGCGATTCGCCGCCGTGCCTAAGCTGGGCTGCTATGCCGTGATCACAGGGCGAAAGCGGCTTCCACGGCATCGTATTCCGCCGCGGTGATCGGCAGAATCGCGCCGTGACGCTTCTTCAGCGTGCCGAAATCAATATCGTCGGCACGCTGCCAATCGACGGGCTCTCGCGAACTCAAGTCGGCACTGCGGAACGGCAGGTATCCCTTCGATTCCGCGAACTGATCGCACATCAGGCCGAACGGCATCTTCCGGCCGTTCGCCTCATGCACGTCCGCATCGTTGTAACGGAACAATTCCGGTCCCTCCAAATAGTGCCAGGAGTAGCGGCCGTTGCCGAAAATGTCGGTAAGCGTTCCGACGTACGACCATTCGTTTTCATCGTCGGTGCGCAGCGCTTCGTACGTGACCTCGTACGGATTGCGCGTGCGTTCGATGGTGATTTCAGAATCCTTGGAAGCGCGATACCACCAACCGTCATCATCACGCAGCATGGTCGAATCGATCACCACATTGCTGCGGTCGATCCACTTGACCGGATCGCTGAACGTTACGAAATCGCGGGTTGTGGCGTAATACACATTGGTTTCGTCGCCCAATTCGTTGCACAGTGGATTGCCGTCTTCATGGACATTCGACTTGGTGGACCAGAATACGATCCACTGCTCGCGATCTGGATCCCAGTTCGCTTCCGGCGCCCATGCCATGCCCGCGCCCGGAATCTTTGACGCCACGTCCACCAAACGTGGTTCGCTCCAATGCGTTAGGTCGGGGGAGTCCCAGATCACCAGTCCAGTCGAACCGTTGGTGGTCGCGCCATCGTTTGGCCCCCATCCGCCACGATGGTAGATGCTCAGATCGGTGGCCACAATATGGAATCCACCGCGTGGATCGCGTACGATATGCGGATCTCGCGTGCCCTTTTCGCCGCCGAGCCATTCGAGCGCAGGCTTGCCGGCGGGGCGCAGATCGTGCCAATGCGCGCCGTCGCGGCTGAGCGCGAAATACAGCTGCTCGTCGGTCGGCGTGCGTTCCTCTCCGATGAAATGCACGAACAGATACGCTTCGGTGCGTGGGGTGGGCATGGTTCCTCCTTGGATAATGTTGATTGACATGTGATTGGGGCCTGTGCGTGGCCTGAAATGTTTAGTCGAGTTCGAGGCTGTTTGCCGTGGATTCGCGCTTGACGAGTTGCCAGCCGATGGTTGTGCGGCTCGGCGGCATGGAGTCGCCATCCTCGATGCGTTCGACGATCATGTCGATCGCGAATTTGGCGAGCTGATTGAGATCCACTTGGATGGTGCTCAATGAGGGTGTGGCATAGGATCCGGATGTGACGCCGTCGAATCCGATCACCTTCACGTCTTGCGGTACACGGATGCCGTAATCGGCAAGCCCGCGGATCACGCCGAACGCGGCGAAATCGTTGGCGCAGCACACTCCGTCGAACGCAATTGCGGGGGTTCTATCAGCCGATCCGGCCGAGCCTGCCGCGACCACGCCACTTGCATCGTTGCAATCATCGGCCCCAGCCATGCTTGCGCTTTCGGCACCTACGTTGGAAACTCCATTTTCGGCCCGTGCCGCCATGATCCGTTCCGCGATCGCATGGCCGGCGGTGATGCCGTCGTTGGAGCATCCGCCTTCGAACACCACGGTTTCGTTGTAGGGAAGCCCTGCGTCCATCAGCGCGGCGCATGCGCCTCGAAGGCGCAATGCGAACGCGTTCTGGGCGTGCGTCAGTTCGGCGCGCGGCGCGAATCGGTGCCCGACGATCGCGATGCTGCTGCATCCTTGGTCGATGAGATGCTGTACGGCCGCACGTTCGCCCTCCTCGTTGGGGAAGTTCACGGCGTCCACGGTCGGCGTCTCCTCGCATGCGTCAAGCAGCACCAACGGGCGGCCGCCGTTGAGTTTGGCGAGCGGCAGATTCGTGCCCAATCCGGTGGCGTGCAGGATCTCGCCGTCGAAGAGCTGCCCGGAGAACGGATTGCTGCTCAGCGCATGTTCGGCGGCGTCCGGCGAATACTGGGTCTGTTCGATGAACGGCGTGAGTCCGCGTGAAGTGATTTCGCGGCTCAATGTTTGCGTCAGCTTCGAATAGAACGGTGAATCGAATTCGTTGACGATGATGTGAATGATGTTGCTGCGCCCCGATTTGAGCATGCTGGCCGTAAGATTGATGCGGTAGTCGAGTTTTCTCGCCGCCGCCAGCACTTTGGCCCGCGTCGATTCCTTGACGCCCGCCTTGCCGCGCAGTGCGTTCGATGCGGTCATGGGGGAGACGCCGGCTTCCGCCGCCACGTCGCGCAATGTCGGTTTGCCGCTTGCCATGCACCACTCCTTCAATACCTGTATTTTATGTAACGGTATTATATATGATGATTCTTGAGAAATCGTTGAAATTTCAAAGAATCACCGATATTGCAAAGTGGATTGCGATTGCTGAAATATGCTATAAAATATGTAACGGTACATATTGAAGTTCTGTAGCAAATCAGCTGATCGTATAAGTCAAGGATGACGGCATGTACTGCAGGACGAAACGCTTTTCTAACGTTGTATAAGGAGAGGCCAATGGCGATTACCGATGATTTGCCGAAAGCATGGCGACCGCCTATGGGCTGGAACAGCTGGGATTCCTATGGCACCACCGTCACCGAGCGGGAGGTTCTGGACAACGCGCGCTTCATGGCCGACCACCTCAAGGACGCCGGCTGGGACACCCTGGTCATCGATGCGGGTTGGTTCGACCCCAACGCCCACGCGCACGGCTATTCCGACGGCAGTCCGCTGTGCATCGATGGGTACGGTCGCCAGATTCCCGATGAGCAGCGCTTCCCGAGCGCGGCCGGTGGCAAGGGATTCGGCCCGCTCGCCGATGCGGTGCACCGACTCGGCCTGAAGCTCGGCGTGCACGTGATGCGCGGCATCCCGCGACAGGCCGTGCACGAGAACCTGCCGGTCAAAGGCACCGCGCTGCACGCGCGGGACGTGGCCGACACCGAGCACGTCTGCGCGTGGAACCATGACAACTACGGTCTCAAGCGCGGCAACGTCGGCGCGCAGGCCTGGTATGACGCGCAGGTCGATCTGCTCGTCTCTTGGGGACTCGATTTCCTCAAGGTCGACGACATGCAGACGCCGTTCTTCCCGGAGGAGATCGAGGCCTACCACCACGCCGTCGAACGCGCGGAGACCACGTACGGCCGGCAGATCACGCTATCGCTGTCCCCGGGCGGCTGGGTGGCCAGCACCCACGTCGATTTCCTGCACGGCGTCTCGCAGATGTGGCGCATCTCCGACGACCTCTGGGACCGCTGGGAGGACATCTACCAGCAGTTTCCCCGACTCGCCCGATGGGCGCCGATGCAGCGCACCGGTCATTGGGCCGACGCCGACATGCTGCCTCTCGGACACATCGGCCTGCGTGCCGAACGCGGCGACGACCGCCAATCGAAACTGACCTGCGATGAGCAGAAAACGCTGCTCACCCTGTGGAGCATGGGCCGATCCCCGCTGATGGTCGGCGGCGACCTGCCCACCAGCAGCGCCGACACCATCGCACTGCTCGCCAACCCGGCCCTGCGCGAGGTGACCGCCGGATCATCCGACAACCGCGAAATCATCAGGGAACGATTGTTTGCCGAATGGAACGTGGAGGAATCCTTCATCGGCGAGCTCATCGTATGGACCGCCGACGCGGCGGACTGGGCCGACGGCACCACGTCGGCGCATGCGCGCGGCCACTACGGCGCGATCTTCTGGACCGGCAGCGAGCCGTACGAGCTCAAAGGCAACATCCAACTGCAAAGCTTCGTCGGCATCGACCAACGCAACGCGGACTGGACGCTCACCGACCTGTGGGCCGACGCCCCGCAATCGCCCGACGGCGTCCATCCGGACATCCGCATCGAAGGCGAAGGCGAGGACCGCGTGATCCGCGGCACCATCCCCGCGCACGGCTGCCTCTGGTTTGCGCTCGACTGAGTCGGCCGGCGGTCGACCGACGGCGAAACGGTGCCAGACAGACGCCGAATCGCAACCAATCGCACGTACCGCAACACCATCCAACCCAACAAACAACCAACACCATCCAAGGACACACCATGACCGACAAACTCATCGCAACCCTCAACAAAGCGGGCGTGCGTGCCATTAGCACCGACCTGTGGGGCATCTTCTTCGAAGACATCAGCTATTCCGGCGACGGCGGTCTCAACGCAGACCTCGTACAGAACGGCGCATTCGAATACAATCGCGCAGACTCCTCCGACTGGAGCAACTACAGCTTCTGGCGCAAAATCGTGCCCGTCGGCTCCTTCGCGGCCTTCGACGTGCTCACCGACAATCCGGTAGCAGAAGAAAACCCGCACTATGCGTCCGTCGAAGTCGAACAGGCGCCGGCATCGCTCGAAAACATCGGCTGGGACGGCATGGTTTTCCAGGCCGGCGAAACCTACGATTTCTCCGCATGGATGCGTATCTCCAGCAATTGCGAGGCTTCCGCAATTCCCGTCACCATCGCGCTGATTGACGACGGTGGAAATACGATTGCCGCACAAGAGATCACGGTCGATTCCAACGATTGGCACAAGCAGGAGATTGCACTGAATGTTTCCGGCGAAGACGATACCATCGTTGCAAACGAAGGTACGCTGCGACTGACCTTCACCGCGGAAGGCACCGTCGACCTTGATTTCGTCACCCTCGAACCGCGCACCACCTACAACGGACTCAAGCATTTCCGCCCCGACCTGGTCAAGGCGCTCGCCGATCTTCATCCACGCTTCATGCGCTTCCCGGGCGGCTGCATCACCCACGGTCTTGGCATGGGCAACATGTACCACTGGGATCGCACCATCGGCGACGTTGAGCATCGTCCGCACAATTTCAATCTGTGGGGCTACCACCAGTCGTTCTGTATCGGCTACTACGAGTATTTGTGCCTGTGCGAAACCATTGGCGCGAAGCCGCTACCGGTGCTGCCCGCTGCCGTGAGCTGCCAGAACACCAGCCAAGGTCCGGTGCCGATCGCGCAGAAAGACATGCCGGCATACATCGATGAAGTGCTGCATTTGGTCGAATTCTGCAATGGCGACGCCGCAACCACCGAATGGGGTGCCAAGCGTGCCGCCATGGGTCATCCGGAACCGTTCAACCTTGAATATTTGGGCATCGGCAACGAGGATCTCATCGATGACGTGTTCAAGAACCGTTTCCAGCAGATCTTCGACGCTGTCAAAGCCGCCTACCCGGATATCGTCGTCGTCGGTACGGTCGGCCCGGCTCCGAGCGGCCCAGACTATGAAGCCGGCTGGCAGTACGCGCGCGAAGCGGGCATTCCCATCGTCGACGAGCATTCCTACCAGTCTTCCAGCTGGTGGTTCCACAATCTCGACCACTACGACACCACGGATCGTGAAGGCCCGAAGGTGTACTTGGGCGAGTATGGTTCGTGGAACACACAGCTGATCAACGGTCTTTCTGAAGCGGCGTTCATGGGTCGCATGGAATTGAACGGCGATGCCGTGGTTATGTCTTCGTATGCGCCGCTGTTTGCCAAGAACGGGCATCACAGCTGGAATCCTGATCTTATCTACTTCGACAACGAGCGTACCTACCTGCCGTACAGTTACTGGGTTCAGCAGATGTACGCCACCACCACGTCGGACACCGCATGGCCGGTTGCGGTGGATGGCCCGACCACGCTGCGCCGCGAACTGCCGTCAACCGTCGGCCTGCGTTTGGAGGGTGCCGCCCACGCTGACATCACCAACTTCAGCGTCGACACCGCCGATGGTCGCCATATCGATCTTGAAGACCGCCATTACATGGGCAATGGCCCTATGGGCACGGGCCTGAACATCGAGGCCGACGCCTACACCATCAACGCCACCATCACCTATTATCAGGGTCGTTGGGGTCTGCAGCTGGTGCACGGCGATGTCAACGGCAAGAACCACAACATCACGTCGCTCGGCCGTGCCTTCGAAATCAAGGTGGTGCGCGACGGCACCGCCTACAATCTCGACGGCACCGAATGGTCCATGGACGAAGTGTTCCCCGGAACCGTGTGGCAGGTGCGCATCGAAGTGACCGATCGTGGCGAAAGCATGAAGCTGTATATCGATGGAGAGCTTGTTGCGCAAGGTGTTGAAGAGCCGGAAGAGCCTCGTCGTACCGTCACTGTGGCTCGTAACGATGCCGAGGGAGTCACTTACGTGCGTATCGTCAACGCGCTCGACGCCGAAGCTGAAGTGGATGTGACTCAGGTGCTTGAAGAGCTTGGTGTTTCCGCGGAATCCCGCGCTTCGGCAACCGCCACCGTGCTCGCCGGAACCGACCCGTACGCCGGTGAAATCGGCAAGGCTTCGCCAACCGTTCCAGTCGAAACCTCGCTCGACCTGACCAGCGGCGCCTACACCGCCCCCTCCTGGTCCTTCACCACCCTCACCCTCCATGACTAATCGCGGAAAGCGTTTCAGCGCTACGTCGCAAAACATATAGAGATGCATTGGTTAATCCCACTGCCATCGATGAAGAAAAGCGATTTCCGGTTGTGTCTGATAATCGGAAGTCGCTTTTCTTTCGTTGAAAAAGATGCTTGTTGATTGCTAATAACGTCGTTTTGGGCAATGTGACGGCAAGCGTCACTTGCTGGTGGGGGTGTTGGTTGATTCGCGTTCGATGAGTTGGTATCGGGCGGTGATGATTTCCGGCTCGCGTCCGGAATCGGGATTGTTGATGCGGTCCAGCAGCTGGCTCACTGCCTGCTTGGCTAGGTCGCCCAGATCCGTGCTGATCGTGGTGAGCGAGGGGATGGAATATTCGCCTTCGCTGATGCCGTCGAATCCAATGACTTTCACGTCACGCGGCACGTTTACGCCGCAATCGGCGAGACCTCGCATCACGCCAAGCGCGATGGTGTCGGTCATGCAGAATATGCCGTCCACGTCGTGCGGCACCGGACGCGGAGCCATGCCGGGCTGTTTCACGCGAGACGTTGCGTCCTCGCCTTGCATCGCACGGGCGATTTGCCGGCCGACTGAACGTGCGGCATCCTCGTCCCAGCGGGGCATTGGCAAAAACGTCGACGTGGTGATCGGCATGCCGTGTTCGGCGAAGGATTGCAGGCATCCGTACGCGCGTCGGTCGGAAACCGAAGCGTCTTGCGATGTTTTTGCCAACATGGGTTGCGTTACGTCGTACGTTGCGTCGTCTTGGTGTTCGCCTGCGATGGTGCCGTCAGTCTGTTCCAACGGTCCGCCCGCGCCGATGACGAGTATGTTGCGGCATCCGACGTTGATCAGATGGTCGATTGCCGCTTGGGCTCCTGTCTCGCACGGGGTGTTGATGGTGTCGAACATGGGGGAGTGCGACAGTGCGTCAAGCAGCACGATCGGCTTGCCTCCGGCGAGTATGCGGATCTCTTGATCGGACACGTTGCTTGGACTGAAGATCATGCCGTCGCAGAGTTGGCTTGTCACTTTTTTGAGAATGCCGATTTCGCTGTCCTTTGAAATGGATGTTTGCTGCACGATGGTCTGCAATCCATGTTTGGTCGCTTCTCGTGAGATCGCTGCGCTCATTTCGGAAGGGTAGGGTCGGTCGAGTTCGAAGATGGCCACGCCGATGACGCCGTTATGTCCGCTGCGCAACGATCGTGCGGAAAGGTTTGCCGTGTACTTGAGTTCGTTGGCTGCGTTAAGTACCTTCTGTGCGGTGTCTGGCGCGATTCTTGGATCGCCGCGCAGCGCGTACGATGCGGTGGCTCGGGAGACTCCCGCCGCTTTGGCGACTTCGCTCATGGTGACCATGGATGCCCCTTTCGTGCCTGCTCCAGGCGGTGTCTTGCCCAGTGTGTGGCACTCTGCCGACGGCATCTTAGCCCCGTTCCATTACCTTTCTCATGGCGTGTCGGTTGCGATTGTGCCGCCTTCCGTCGACTTCTGACGTCAGTCTACAACATGATTTGACACGATTCAAATCCGGGGTGTATAACTGGTTCCATCACGAATTGACACGATTCAATTTGTGGTTTCTGCAACCATCGAAGGCTGCGGGAACGCGACCATACGGGCGCTGAAGCTCGGAGGACAAGGAGAAATCATGAAGGTCAAGAACATCGTCAGAACAGTGGCAGCGGTAGCGGCCGGTGCCATGCTCATTCCATTGGCTGCCTGCGGTGGAGGCACTGCGGCAGATTCGGGCAAAACCAAAATCACTTTCCTTAGTTGGGACAACGAACAGATTATGAGTCCGTTCATCGAGGAATTCGAAAAGGAAAATCCTGACATCTCCATTGATTTCAGCTATGCGCCGCCGACCGCCGAATATATCCAGACTCTGCAGACCCGTCTTGTAGGTAACCAGGCGCCGGATGTGTTCATCATTACTTCCGAAAACAAGAATGATCTGATCGATAATGGCTACGTGCTTGACATGACAGGCAAGTCGTATACCGAAAAACTTTCCCAGGCCAACAAGGACTTCGTGTCTCGAGACGGCAAAGTGTATGGCCAATCCATCTCATCATGGGCTGCGGGCATCGCCTACAACAAGGAACTGCTCAAGCAGGTCGGATACGACACTGTTCCAAGCACGTGGGACGAATTCCTTGATCTGTGCAAGAAACTGCAGGATAACGGTGTAAGCCCCTACATTGAAGCCATCGGCGATGGCGCCGACCGTATTCCGGATTCTTTCACGGGAGCCATTCTTGCCGACAAGGGCATTGATGTGACCACCCTCGCTTCCAAGGATCCGCAAACCCCCGGCGCGAACGAGAAGGAAGCCGTCAAGGCGTGGATGAAAGTCTATGACGAGGGCTACGCATCCCGCGACAACGTCGGTGTGAGCGGCGATGACGCCAAAACCCAGTTCGTCAACGGCCAAGTAGCCATGTACTGCACCGGCGCATGGGACTTCTCCACTTTCGAACAGGCCGGCTTCGACTGGGGATTCGCTCAGATTCCGGCCCTCGACAAGAACCATGAACAGTATGCCCAGGGTTCCCCGTCTCCCGGCCTCGCCATCTACTCCAAGCTCGACGGTGACAAGCTCAAGGCCGCCGAAAAGTTCCTTGACTTCATGGTGTCTGACTGGTCGCTCGAACAGCGCAGCAAGAATGGTGACGCGATCACCGTCGATGGGTTCGAATCCGACGTGACCGAACAATACAAAGATGTCTACGAGAACAATCTGAAGACCGGCAAGTACTTCCTGATGACCAACTTCTACTCCAATCCGGACGTGCTGATCTCCACCAACAACGCGGAAGTCCAGCAGCTCGTGCAGGGTTCCATCACCGCTGACCAGTGGGCTGAGAACATCGACGCCAAGATGGCCTCTGCCCAGTAAAACTCCCGGCCATTCGAATTCGATCATTGCGGACGGCTGCCTTCTCGAAAACAAGACGCCTGTTGATCGCAGCCGTCCGCACGTCACCAATCACACTCCCAATTTCAATCTCAATTTCAAATCGTCAATCGAAACCGATCGCATTGCATCGAATGTACATCGAATCAAGAGGCAATCATGACCTACGTAACTACCGCGGCGCTTCCGCCGCTTGATGAGGCGGCCTACAGCAAGCGCCGCCGGCAGCAGGGGCGTCTCGAAGACGTCACCTCATTCTGGTTTCTGCTGCCCATCCTCGCCATCTTCGTGGTGCTGTTCTTAGTGCCACTCGTGCAAACTGCCTACTACTCGCTCACCGATTTCAACGGCTACAGCATGGATATGCACTTCGTAGGCCTCAGCAACTACCAGAAGGTCTTCAGCGATCCTTCCACCCTGCAAGGCCTCGGTTTCACCCTCCTATATGCCATCACGGTGATGATTGGCGTCACTGTGATCGCCATTCCGCTAGCGGTAGCGCTCAATCAGAAGTTCGTAGGGTGCAATTTCGTGCGTTCTGTGTTTTTCTTCTTTTCCGTGCCGTCCCTCGCCATCATGGGCATGGTCTGGAAGTACATCTTCTCTCCCATGAAGACCGGCGTGGTCAACTCTGTGCTTTCCGTCTTCGGCCTTGGACCCATTCCGTGGCTTAGCAACAACGGACTTGCTAAATTCTGCGTGATCTTCATCGCCATCTGGGCGCAAATCGGCTGGCATGCAACCCTCTATTTGGCCTTTCTGCAGGCCATTCCTGCAGACCTGTACGAACAGGCCACTGTGGATGGTGCCAACGCATGGCAGAAATTCGCCCACATCACCTTGCCGCAACTCATGCCAGGCATCGTCACTTCCACATTTCTGCTCATGAGCGGCGGCTTGAAAGTGTACGACCTGCCATACACCATGACCAAAGGCGGTCCAGGCTACTCCACCTACCCCGTCACCCAATCCATCATCCAGCAGGGCATCGGTCAATCCCAATATGGCGTCGGCTCCGCTCTCGCAGTTCTCTTCTTCATTGCCACAGGCATCGTCGTATTCCTGCAAATGGGCATTTCCAACCTGATTTCCCGGAGGTTCCAGTGATGAGCAGCGCAACCAGTAATCCACAGCCCGCCGCTACGCCAACCGTCAACGGCAAAGGCATGAATTTCACCGCGCGCAAGCGTATCGGATTGGCCATCACCAGCGTCGTCATGATCGCCGTCGCACTCATATGCGCGGTGCCACTGTGGTACATCGTCATCAACACATTCAAAACCATTCCCGACATGAACTCCAACCCATTGGGGCTGCCCAAGGAATGGACGTTCGACAACTACGTTCACGCCTTCAAAACCGTGCCGATCCTGCGTTCCCTGTGGAACACGTTTATCGTCACCTTCTTCGGCGTGGCCATTCAGGTCATCGTCGGCGCGCTTGCAGCCTATGGCATGATACTACGCAAATCGCGCTTCACCGCAGCGGTCGGAGCCGTGCTGATGGTCGCCTTTGTGGTGCCCGCACAGTCCACCCTCATTCCGCTGTACCGCATGGAAGCGCAAAGCCACCTGGTCAACACCCTCGCAGGCCTAGTGGTCATCTACCTCGGCGGCGCTATTTTCTGCTATTTTCTGATCGTCGGCTACATGCGCTCGCTGCCGTTCGAATTGATCGAAGCGGCTCGTATCGACGGAGCCGGTCCGCTGCGCATCTTCTGGAGCATCGTGATGCCGTTGATTCGCCCGATCCTCACCACCGTGGTGGTTTTCCAAACCATGGGCTCATGGAACGACTTCATGAACGCCAACGTGTTCATCAGCTCGTCCGAACTGCGCACCATTGTTCTGCAGGTGTACAACGCGGTCGGTCAGTTCTCCACTGATTGGCCGAGCTTCATGACCATCACCGTGCTGGCGTTGCTGCCTGTGTTCATCTTCTTCATCTTCTGCCAGAAGTGGATCGTTTCCGGCCTGGTCGCCGGTTCGGTCAAGGGATGATCGCATTTCAAGCGGCAACATAATAAGATTTGACAGGTGGGATGATGCCTCCCATCGCTTCCTTCCCTTCCCGCCTGTCCTTTTTCATTCGGAAAACTACAGCGATGTAGATATTCGTAAAGAAAGACGACTTCCATGACTACTGTGATTCAACCGCCTGCGTTGCGTGATCGTGACTTCAGATCGCTGCCGCATCGCGTCAACAACGCATGGATCGACACCAATCCGTTGCATCGGTATTGCGCTGATCCCAATCTCGCCATCTATGATGGTAGATATTTTTTGTATTGCACGGACGATGGCGTCGATGAATGGGGGACTACCGCATTCAGTGTGTATGTTTCCGACGATCTCGTCACCTGGGAACGGTATCCGGCGCTTGACCTGCGTGATGTGCCTTGGTGGAATGGCGAAGATGGCGCTTGGGCTCCTTCCGTCATCCAGCGTGCGGATGGACGGTACGTGTTCTACTTCGTGGCCGGATCGCAAATCGGCGCGGCAGTAGGTGCGAGCCCCTACGGTCCATTTATTCCGGAGCCGGAGCCGATTGTGCATAAAGGTACGTTCGATTGCCATACCATCGATCCCGGCACCTTCATCGATACGGACGGCACCCGTTATCTGCTGTGGGGCAATGGCCGTGCTTGGATTGCCCCGCTTGCCGAAGACTGCCTCAGCTTTGATGAAACCCGTGCCATAAGTTGGATTCCCGGCGACTTCCGTGAAGCGATCTGGCTGCACGAACGCAACGGCATCTACTACGCCTCCTGGTCGGAGAACGATGCGCGAGACGAAGGCTACTGTGTGAAATATGCCATGGCGCAATCGTTGCAAGGCACGTGGAGTGAACCGAAGCCGCTTATCATGCCGGCGGTTGATCGTGCGCTATACGCAACCGGACATCACAATATCGTCAATATTCCGGGGACGGATGAGTGGATCGTCGCGTACCATCGGTTCGCATACGATCCGAGCGGACGTTGGGCGGGCGGCGACGGATGCCATCGCGAAACCGTATTCGCCCCACTTGTGCATAATGTCGACGGAACGCTGGAGCAAGTACGGCCTGAAGTCGGCTCGTACTACCGCCCACTGCGCTGAAACGTTGTGGAACGCACAAAAATGCGTTGGTTAATCCCACTGCCATCGATGAATAACGCGGCTTCCGAAGCAAGACTGCCATCGAGCGTAGGCTGGGGGCATGAGCAAACACCATCGCGACCGCAGCTGGGCGCCAGCACCGCAACCACTTCCCGAGAACGCGCACGTTATCGACAACCACACGCATGTGGCGTCCGTCGTGCCGTTCTCGCGGGCCATGAGCCATGAAGCCCAAGAAAAAGGCCAACCGGAAGTCCCCGTATACAGCGTCGACGAACTGCTGAACCAAGCACAACAAGTCGGCGTCGAAGGCGTCATCGACTGCGGATGCGAACTACCGAACCTCATGACCGCCATCGACATGGCACGTGAACACCCCCAAACCGTGCACGCGGCCATCGCCATACATCCCAACGAATCCGTGCTCCACGGTCATCGCGGAGTGCCCGGACCAGACGGCCTTCCGCTCAAATACAAACCCTGGCACGACACCAACTTCGAAGACGCCATGGCCGAAGTGCACCGTCTTGCCGTCACCTACCCCAATCAGGTTGTGGCCATAGGCGAAACCGGCATGGATCTCTTCCGTACCGGCGAAGCCGCCAAAGAACTGCAGCGAGAAGCCTTCCGCGCGCACATCGCGCTCGCCAAGGAACTCAATCTGCCTATGCAGATCCATGACCGTGACTCGCATAAGGAAGTCATCGAAACGTTGCTGGCGGACGGCGCTCCCGAACGGACCGTGTTCCACAGCTATTCCGGTGATGCCGAAATGGGTGAGATAGCGCGCGAAAACGGTTGGTATCTCAGTCTTTCGGGCACATCCAGCTATAAGGGCAACGATGGTATCCGCGAGTCGGCACGCATTGTCGGGCTCAGTCATGTCATGGTCGAAACCGATGCCCCCTACCTAAGTCCGATGCCGTATCGTGGCCGCACCAACGCGCCGTACATGATCCCCTACACCCTGCAGTCGTTGGCGAATTATCTCGATAAACCGCTGACGGAAGTCGCGCAGGCAACACGAAAGACTACGCGCGAAGTGTACGGAATCTGAACAAATTCCGAAAATCGGCAAAGCGGAAACGATTTGTCCGAAAATGAGAGAGAATAAGAGAAAAACAAAAGGGAAAAAACCCACAGGAAGTCTACTTCTTTCGAGATCAAGAATCGCAAGAAACAATGTGAAGATTTGACAAGACTTCGTACGGCTCCTAACGTGCCTTTTTGCGTTTATTTTGGGGAGTGGGTTGGAAGGCCCGCCACTTGGAGGTAGCGTTATGGCTAACGAGCCTAACGAGGATGAGCCGCTGTTTCACGCAGCCACATACACGCAGGCGCCGAAGGTTTCGCACAAGGTGCTGACCAAGGAAGAGCGACAGGAGCTGATCAAGCAGCACGAGGAGAAGCAGCAGGAGGCCGCCAAACTTGACCAGGTGGCCAGCAAAGGTCCCATCGGCCGCTGGTGGAGCCGTCTGCAATCCGGGCCAAACAAAATCACGCCTGCCATGGCGATCGTGGCGTTGGGCGTGGTATATGGCGATATCGGCACCTCGCCGCTGTACACCATGCAGACGTTCCTCAACGGGCAGGGCGGACTCGCGCACGCTGACCACGAGGCCGTGCTCGGCGTGCTTTCGTTGGTGTTCTGGTCAATCACACTCATCACCACTGTCAAATACGTGCTGATTGCCATGCGCATCGACAACAAGGGCGAAGGCGGCATTTTCGCGCTGTACTCGTTGATTCGCAAGTACGGTGCATGGCTTGCGATTCCCGCCATGCTCGGCGGTGCCGCGTTCCTCGCCGATTCCGTGCTCACCCCAGCCGTGTCCATCAGCTCGGCAGTGGAAGGCTTGGAAACACTACCGGCTTTTGAAAAACTTTTTACCGAAAACAAGCAGCTGACCCTGATGATCACCGCGGCCATCATTCTGATACTGTTCTCTGCGCAGTCGCGTGGCACCGAGCGTATCGGCAAGGTGTTCGGTTCGGTCGTGCTTGTCTGGTTCTCGTTCCTAGCGGTTGTCGGCTTGGCGAACCTCAGCCAGTATTGGGGCGTGTTCGCAGCGCTCAACCCCTTGTACGGTGTCAGATTCCTGTTCAGCAGCCATAATGCCGCTGGTCTTGCCATCATGGGTACGGTGTTCCTGTCAACCACCGGTGCCGAAGCGCTTTATTCCGACATGGGTCACGTTGGCCGTGGCAACATCTATTTCACGTGGCCGTTCATCAAAATCGCGCTTGTGCTCTGTTATTTCGGCCAAGGCGCATGGATGCTCAATCATTGGGATGATTCGGCTTATGCCCGCACGCACGGTTTGAACCCGTTCTTCGAAATGATGACGCCCAGCGTGCGTTACGTGGCCGTCGTGCTTTCCGTGCTCGCAGGCGTTATCGCCTCGCAGGCATTGATCACCGGCGCGTTCACGATGGTGTCTGAAGCCACCCATCTGAACTGGATGCCGCATCTTCAGGTCCGTTATCCGGCCCGTACCCGCGGTCAGCTGTACATTCCTGTGGTCAATGTGGTGCTTTGCGTTTCCACGCTGTTGGTTTTGGCGCTATTCCGTGATTCCGAGCATATTTCCGCGGCGTATGGCCTGGCGTTGACCATCACCATGATCACCACCACCATTCTGCTTGCCGTCTACATCTGGCATTCAGGGCGTCGTATCGGAGCGGTCGTATTCACCGTGCTGTTCCTTGCGATTCAGTTCATGTTCTTCTTCGCTTCCATGGCGAAGTTCCTGCATGGTGGCTGGTTCACAATGCTGCTTACCTTCGCGATTCTGCTGGTCATGTATACGTGGAACGAAGGCACGAAGCTGGAACGTGCGCAGCGTCGTCATATGCAGCCCGCCGAGTGCCTGCCGGTGCTGGAGCGGCTGCATGATGACGATACGATTCCGTATTTTGCCGACAATATCGTTTACCTCACGTCGGATCCGGAGATGAAGCGTATCGATACTGATATCTTCTTCTCGATTTTCGCCGACCATCCAAAACGTGCCCGCGCTTGGTGGGCGGTTTCTGTCGAGACCGCTGATGAGCCGTTCACTCGCGAGTATTCGGTTGAGAATTTCGGCACGGATTACATGTTCCGTGTTCGCATTCGGCTTGGTTTCAAGGTTTCTCAGTCGATTCCGGCTTACATTCATCAGATCATGAACGATTTGTCGAAGTCGGGGGATCTGCCGAAGCAGGAAAGCCGTTATCCGAAGCTTGATGCTGATCCGAATATCGGTCCGATTCGATATGTGCTGATTCACAAGGCGCTTATGCCTGAGTCGAAGGTATCGCAGCGTGGCGCGATTTCTTTGGAAATCAAGTATGCGATCCGTCGTCTTGCGGGATCTCCGGTCAAATGGTTCGGCCTTGCGCCTTACAATCCACTGATTGAGATACAGCCGCTGTTCCTCGCGACTCAGCGTCCTCCGCGGCTAAAGCGTGTGTGAAACAAGCCGTGAAACGGGCTGCACGATGATGATGATCGCTTCTGCCATCGTCGCGCAGCCCGTTTTCGTAGGGACATTTTGTAGGTTTTGCACGGTCTTATCGCGAAGAATCGTTGGAATCACGCGGTTTTTTGCACGCTATAAGCAATGTCGATAGCCATATGCGCGCGTTGCAGCACAAGCCCTGTAGAGTAATCAACCATGTGCAGATTACTTGGATTCGCGGCAGCCGGAAGCAACACCAGTCTCAATGGTGTGCTCGGCATGCAGACCGTACGCGATTTCCGTGATCTGAGTGAAATCCACAACGATGGCTGGGGCTCCGCGCTGGTCACCGTGCCGAGCGAGTCGCCGTACCTACGTGACGGTGGCGCTCCCACTCCGGAAACCGGCACCGCCATCTACAAGAACACGATCGCGGCCCGCCATGATCCGATTTTCGACGAGCTCGCCAACGCTCCGGCCCGTGGAGGCCTGTGGCACCTACGTTTGGCCAGCTCGAACCTGCCGCTGATTCTCGAAAACCAGCAGCCGTTCTACGCCAACGGATTGAGCTTCATCCACAATGGCGATATTTCCGACGATCAGGGTCGCAACATCATCACCAACCGTGCGTTCCCAGTCGACCCGAATATCGTGCAGTCCACCGGCGGCCGTTCCGATTCCGCCATTTTCTTCGCAGTGATTCTGCAGTACATCGGTTTTGGTTTCGCGCTCGACGAGGCGGTCGCGCAGGCAGTGCGCGAACTGCGCAAAAGCTATCCGAAATCCAGCTACAACTGCATGATTCAGAGCCAAGACCAGTTCATCGCTCTGTGCGCGGCCGGTCGTGAGGTCACGTCCAAGCGCATTGTGGAAATCTATGACCAGTACGGACGTGGCGACCAGGCGCATGACTATCGTGTGATGCGCTATCGTGCGCTCGGCGAATCCGAAGCGGATCAGGCTGCAGGCCAGCTGAAGGGCGTGGTTGTGGCCAGCTCCGGTTTCGATCAGCGTGCCGAAGATGGCTGGACTCGTTTGGAAAACGATCGGATGATCGTCGCTTCTAACCGTACCGGCGCATTTCGCGTGCGTTCTATCTGAAATTCGTAAGCTGAAAATCCGTACTTGGGAATTTTCGACCGTAATTTTCGACTGTAATTTTCATCTGGGATTTCTGGACATTTTTTCGACCGGATTCAGCATGCGGCAATCGTCATACAGCGCCTAAGATAGGCGGTATGACAACCGGATATATTCCTACACTCGCCCAAGTTGACGAACTGCATCGAAAAATCGCGCAATCGCAAGCCGCATACGATTTGATTCACGGACATTGCGTAGTCGTTGCCGACATCGCACGTCGCATGGCACGCAGGCAGAACGCACTTTTCACCCGTCGCTGCACGCTACCGGACGATGCCCCCGAAAAAGTGGGCGATTTCGGCCTTAGGCTTACGCAAGATGGCAATGGAGACGAATCGTTCGGCATGCTTCGCATTCCTTCCATTCCATCATCGGACGGGCTTACGGGCGGAACCGTTCCGCCAAGGCTGATCGACGAGCATCTGGTGGTGATCGGTGGTCTGCTGCATGATATCGGCACGTATTTTTTGCTCAAACAAGATGGTTCCGACGGTGGGCCGCTGAAATTCGACGGTCCGAATTACGTGCGGCATGGGCTTAAAGGCTACGAATATTTGTTGAATGAGGGTGTTGACGAGTCCATCGCGCAGTTCGCGCGCAACCACACCGGTGTGGGACTCACCAAAGAAGCGGTGGAATCGCAAGGATTGCCGCTGCCTCCGGCCGACTATGTGCCCATGAATCTTGAGCAGGAAGTGGTGATGGTGGCCGACAAGTACAACAGCAAGTCGATTCCGCCGAAGTTCCTGACGGCCGAAGCCTATGCGCGCAAAGCGGCCCGTTTCGGCGAAAGCAACAGGCGCGAATGGCTGCGGCTGCTCGAACGATACGGTGTGCTTGACGTCACGCCACTCGCCGAGCAGTACCACATGCGTATCGCGGAGTAGGGCAGACCGCTTTCAGAACACGTAAGCCCTTTGGGATTTGGCTAAAACCAGAATTCCAAAGGGCTTACCTATGGGCGCGCGAAAGAGTCTATGTTCGCGCGCCCGTTGCACTAGGCGGCTAGTCAAGTTCCACGCTGTGCTCCATCGCATCGGCGACCTCCGGATTGGTGGTCACCACGATGATGGCGCGCTTGCGATCGGCATCGCGCTTGAACTTCTTCAACAGATCCAACACCACGGCCGCATCGTCGGCATTCAATCCAGCGGTCGGCTCGTCGGCGATAATCACCTCAGCCTCGCAGCTTAGCGCACGAGCGATGGCCACGCGACGCTGGTTCAGTTCGCTTACTTCGCCGACTGCCAGGCCGGACGTCACCTCGTCGAAGCCTACGCGCTTGAGCAGTTCGCGGGCGATCACAGGCTTCGGCTTGAGGAAGTTGCGGTTCGATGCATCCATGGCGTAGAGCACATTGCTTTCCGCGTCGAGATCGGGGCGGAAAGCGAAACGTTGCGGAATGAATCCGATGCGGTGTCCCAGCACTTCGACCGGTTCGGTGTCGCTCAGGTTGGCGCTTTTGTGCATCACATTGCCGCGGTCCGTGCGCATCATGCCGACCATGGTGGCCAGCAATGCCTGATGCTGTTCGCAATCCTCCGCGTCCACAAGCACCGCATGCGTGGAGCCTGCATGGAACGACAACGACAGGTCGTCAAGAATATTGCGGCCGGTCTTGCGATTGGTCACGGTCACATGATCGAGCGCGAATGTCGGATTCGTTTTGAAGAAGAACGCATCCTTTTTGCGATTGCGCTTGATTTCATTGTCGAGCTGTGACGAAACGCTGGTCACGGAATCGGCTTTCACCGTTTCATGCGATTCCAGTACGGTCGGTTCGTCGGAAGAGCGCAAAGCGAGCGTTTCCTTCACTTGATTCGCGTTATCCGCCACCACGTCCGAATCGTCATCCTCGGTATCCGCAACGTCATTTGCAGCGTCGGCGGTTTCGTCGGCATCTGCAGTATTGTTGCCTGCAGCCGCTGCAGTGTCGCCGCCGTTTGCATCGTCGGAAGTCGCAGCATCGTCATTCGCCGCAATTTCGATATCTGCATTGTCATCGTCGTACATCACCGTAAAATCGATGGATTCAATGGAATCTGCGGAAGATGCGTCATCTGCAATATCGCCGATCGCAGTATCATCGACGGTCTCGCTTGCCTCGGCTTCAGCGGTCTCGTCAACCACGGTCTCGTCGATGTTTTCGTTCTTATTGTTCATATTGTCGCTCATGCCGTCACCTCCGAGCGTTCCTCAAACAGTTGGTTCAAGTTGAAGCAGGCCACGCGCACGAACGCCACGATGCCAAGCGCCAGGCATGCCCCAAAGCCGCACCAGATCACATTCCACACTGAAGCGGACGTGATCGCCACAGTCTGCCCGCCGGCCCACGCGGTGCCGATCGGCTTCGCCAATAGCGCGCCGGCAACCAAACCGATGATCCAACCCGGAACCGTCATCATGAACGTTTCCAGCATGAACTGCCATCCCAAACGGCCCTTGGTCACGCCGGTGATCATCGCCATGCCGATCTCGTCGCGCCGACCGCCGACTGCCGCCCACACAATCAATGCCAGCAACGCGATTCCGCCGACGATCGTCACGGCCAACAGCACGATGCGCGCGGCCGAAGCGGCGGAATCAAGCGGCTCAATCGACTTCTTATAGGCGGTAAGCGACGGCGAGGTGATCTCGTATGTCTTCGTGTCCAACTTGGCCTTCTTCACCGCGCGCACGAACTTGTCGTACGTGGAAGGATTCGCCAGCGAGAACACGATATTGAGATTCGGAACGCCCCATCCCGTGGCCCCCGTCGTGTCAAGCCCGTTCTTGGCGAAGTTGAGATACGTCGTGTAGATCACGTTTTCACGATTGTCCTTCGCGTATTTTGCGTCGGAACCGTTGCCCTCAGGCACGTCGCTGTCATATTCGTAAATGCCGCGCACGGTGAATGTGTACGTTTCGGAAGCCTTCGACGGATTGCCGACCGTCACCTTGTCGCCGACCTTGAGATTGTTCTTATCGGCTAGCGCCTGCGAAATGAGTACGCCGTCGCTCTGCGTCTTATAGCTCAGATGCTTGCCCTTGACCACTTTGTAGTAGCCGTAATCGTTGATTTTCGTGGCATCCAACGTGTAGAACGCTTGCAGGGTCAGGTTGCCGCCGGTCTTGTCTTCGCTGGTATCGTTTTTCGCGGCGATTGCCTGCAACGACTTGCTTTCGCGCACCGGCACTGACGTTGCCAACGTGTAATTGAAGGTCACGCTGCTGTTCTGTGCGGCCGTTGCGTACGTGCCGTACTTTTCCCACGTCAAGTATTTGTCGGTATAGCTGGAATCGGCGCCGTCGCGCTTGGCTTTGGTTTGCGCGGTCGGCCGAATTACCGCAGTGGCTTTCTGCGACTGGTATGTTTCATTATTGGCGGTGTCGTTTGCTCGTATGACTGCCAGATCCACGGCAGCCGAGAAAGACACCAGTAGTGCGAGTAGGGCGATCAGCGCGGTGCGCCATTTGACGCGGCCGAGCGCCGCCCATGCGTTCTTGAGAACGAACATGCGGTACTTCTCCAGTTCTCTGTTATTGCGCGCCGGCGCATGCCGACGTCAGCGTTAGCCGGGACGCGCGCTCCGCAGCAAGGCAGGCCCGTAGCGCATGGTGCGTCCCGTGAAATCATCTTGGGCTTCCAACGTGATTGTTTTCTTGCGCAACACTGTTATACCCCTGCATGAAGTCTGAATGATTCCTGAAAAGTGATTCCAGAGAATAAGCGTTGAGCATGGTTGCGGCACTCGCTACGATGGAATCGATGACTTCCGAACAGATTACGAATACCGGTTCCGTGTCGGGCGATTGTGGCTCGGCTCAGGCTCGTGCGCGAACTCATGTGCAGGCTTATGTGCAGACTCAGGCTCGGCAGAATGGCTCGTCCAAGGATGGTTCGGCTACGAATGGTCCAGCCAGGAATGATTCGGCCAAGGGCGGTCCGTCCGGGCGGAAACATGGCCTGCAGCGGTGCCACGCGATGCTGCGTCCGGTGTCGCTCCGCGCGTTATTGCCGTGGCTTACGTCGATTATCGGCATCGCGTCCGCGTTATGCTTGGTGATTGCGTGGTTCCCCTCCACGGTGTGGAATACGCCGATTGCCAGCAGCGATGCCCCCGCGCATTACTATTTCATTCGCCGCCTGCTTGACGAAGGTTTGGGGGCGGCATTGCATTTGTGGCCTCATAATTCGTTTTATCCGCCGTTATTCCACATTTGCGCTTATTTCGTGATCAAAATCGCGGCACTGTTCGGCGTGCAATGTTCGATTTACGCGGCATTCAATATCACGTGGATCATCGCTTCGGGCGTGATTTTTCCTTCCGGAATGCTGGTATTGTGCAGGTATTTTCTACAACGTTGGAATCGCGGCAATCCAATTTCCAATCCAATTTCACGTATTTCGCAAGCATCGCCTACTTCTGAATCGTCGTCCGTATCTGAATCGTCGAATGTTTCAAACCAGCATGCATCGTCAGCTGTAAATCAGCAATATAACGCCACTCTCGACGCTACTTTCGTTCTGCAGAATCTGCTTGGACTGTTCGTGCCGGTGCTTGCCGTCAGCTCGGTGTGCCACCCGTACGGACTGCTGAGTGCCGGCCCGCTGATCGCATTCGGTTTCGCCACTTCGCTGCTGCCGTTCCTTATCGCTGCCACGTTGCGCTTGTTCGATGAGATCGCCGCACGCGAGCATATAGTGAAATGGCTTGCGATTACTGCAATTGCAGGCGTGATCTGTTTGGTTGCGCACCCGCGTATTGCATTCACGTACGCTCTGATTTTGGTGCCTTTCATTGTGTTGCGTTTGCCGTGGAAGCTGATTCTTGGCGCGTTTATCGCCATGTGTGTCGGCGCGGTGGCGTTTGTGGCTCTGATGCTCACGTCGTTCAAATCGGATCGTTGGGCGAATCCCGCTTCCTGGTTCCACAGTCATCAGCCGTCCAAGAATTTGTGGGAGTCGATTTCGTTCTGTTTCGCGGATGGTCTTGACGGTTTTCCTGCGATTCTGTTCGCATTATTGCTGATTGCGGGAACCGTTGCCGCTTTTGTTTGCGCCTCCCGCCGCACTGTTGTGCGCTTTTCGGATTCGCTTTCGGTTGCTGTTTCCACTGTGGCTCCCGCTTTTTCCGCTGATGCTGATGCTGATGCTTTGGCTTCCGATACTGCGGTTCCCGCTCCTGCTGTTTCCCCGGTTCCCACTTCCGGTCTGCCGGCTGTCTCGTGTTCCGATGCTGCTGACGTCTCCTTATTCGAATCGTCCGAACCATCTCGACCTCGCCGCAACGATCGCCTGCGTGACGTGATCGCGTTGATGGCCGCATTTCTGCTGGTCACACTGGTTTATGTGTGCACGGTCACGTTGGTTGGCGCGCTGCCGAATATCATCAGCGCTCCTTGGTATCGCGATGAAAACCGTATTGTGACCATGCTTCCGCTGGTTGCGTTGCCGTTGCTTGTCATTGGCGTCAACGCGTTTTCCGAATGCGTTTCCGCTTGCGCCGCATCCGCTTCTTTCGCTCTTTCTGCATCTTCCTTCTCCGCGAAGAATAGTGTTTCTTCTTCTTCCGTTCCTTCTCTTTCTCCTGTGTCTGCTGTTTCTTCCGTGAAGAGTGTTTCTTTCGCTTCTAATTGGATCGGCCCAATCGCCGCATTCCTCGTAGTTGCGATACTTGCGGTTTCCGCGCAGATCGTATGTCCGTCTCGCACTGCAGTTCGTGACGCGATCATCGCGCATTCCAGCTTGGATCAAAGCGACCCCAACGAGCAGCTCACCGAGCAGAAGATCATTGTGCTGCGCAAGGTCACGGAACGTACTGGCACTCAGGCCACCATCATTTCCGATCCGCTGAACGGTTCGATGTATGCGGAGACGCTGTTCAACGCGAACATGCTGTATCCGATCATCAATGCGCGCACCGATGTGTCATCCGCTCCGTTCGGCAAAGTGGAGACCGCGTTTGCTTCCGGCGATGTGCAGCAGGTGCTTGGCACGGTATGTCCGCTGACCGACGCTCCGAAGTACTTTCTTACGATGGGCGACCAAGCGCAAAGCTTGCAGTCGTTCCCGTATCGCGCCCAATACGATTCCTTCCATAATGAGGAATTGATTGATGCGTATGTGGATGACGGCACGTTGGTGAAGGTTGCCGATTATTCGCAGTATGGCCAGGGTTGGGCTCTCTACCGTTTCGGTTGCGCCGATTAATCGATTTTTGGCTGCGCTGCCTTGTTCTGCTGTCGCCTGCGCGCGCATATGTGAGGCCGCACTTTCGATCAGTTGAGATCTGAATTTGTTCAGATCAACGATCTGGGTGCGGTTCTTTTTATTGCTTCCCTTTCTTCCTCTGCTTGTTTCTTCTCTTTTCCATCTCGGCTGATGTGTGGATGGCTGGTTGCGGAGTTGGTTGCAGATGTGGTGTCGTGGTGCCGACACGCCCGGGTGTTGGCTTGCGGT
>CWHB01000010.1_pt2 | contig 37915 bp, 26 predicted proteins | sample 670591 | NCBI WGS metagenome assembly CWHB01 (sample SAMEA3735853, study PRJEB9488) | human gut metagenome | biome: ENVO:mammalia-associated habitat; material: ENVO:feces | place: Malawi | collected 2009-02-27
GCGAAGCGGGTAACGAAGCCGGGAGACCGGCGGAATTATCCCACGGGTGATTGGCGCAGCGGCTAGCGCACTTCCTTCACACGGAAGGGGTCATAGGTTCGATTCCTATATCACCCACTGAATTTCCGCTTCTCACGGCGGAAGTTCTTTGCGGACATAGCTTAGTTGGTAAAGCGCAACCTTGCCAAGGTTGAGACCGCGGGTTCGAGTCCCGTTGTCCGCTCCATCAAACCCCACCTCGCGTGGGGTTTTCTTTTTCCCATACATCCTCAACAGGCATTCGGGGCACCCGTCTTACAAGCAACGCACCGCCTGAGGCGGTCTATCTCGCTTATGCATGGCAGATTTCGCCTTCCGTCCGGAGGCTTCTCGCCTATATATGGCACGTCACTTTCGCAAAACTGCCGAAAACAGCCACTTCGGGGGTAAAAATACGCGAGTCGTCTGCCATATATAGACGAGATAGGTGCCCAAACACCCCTAGATGCGGGAGTTTAGAACCCTTTTTACATACACTCACCATGCCAGGCGTAGTCGAGGTGCATGAATTCGGGAACCTTGTACCATTTGACCGGGTAGCCGGCTCCATGTGCGCAGAACACCGAATCCGGCGTGTTCTCCAAGTCGGATTCCGGATCGTATGCGGACTGTTCAATCACCTCGTCGGCGTTGTGGCATGGCCTGTACCCTGCGAACACGCAACTCAAATGTCCACGCCCATGCGTGTAGGCATTCACGTCCATCGCATAGTCACGCATTTGAGCGACCGGAGCCTCACCTTCAAGCACCATATACTCGCCATCGCCGGAAGGCGTGTCAAACGAACCGCTCATACGCTGAATATCGGCCATCGCATGACCGACCATATCTTGCGGAACCTCCAAACGGAAGCCATACCACGGCTCCAGCAAACGGCAGTCGCCGCGCTCCTTCGCTTCCATCAAGCCTTGCCGAATCGCACGATACGTGGCCTGACGAAAATCGCCCCCCTCTGTATGTTTCAAATGCGCACGGCCAACCAGCAATGTGATCTTCATATCGGTGACCGGAGAACCGGTAAGCACACCCAAATGCTCACGTTCCCGGCAATGCTGCAGAATCAGCCGCTGCCAGTTACGGTCGAGCACGTCCTCGCTGCACACACTCGCGAACCGCATGCCGCTGCCGGCGAGCAATGGCTCGAGAAGCACATGCGTTTCCGCATAATGGCGCAACGGTTCGAAATGGCCGACACCCTCAATCGGATGTGCGATCGTCTCCTTATATAAGATGCCGCCCGGGCCGAATGACACGTCCAAGCCGAACCGGTCGTGCATCATCTGCTGGATGACCTCCAACTGCACCGCACCCATCAATTGCAGATGAACTTCCTCCAGATGCGACTGCCACACCACATGCAGCAACGGATCCTCATCTTCAAGCTCGCGCAACGCAACCAAGCAGGCGTGAATATCGCACTCCCCCGGCAGCAACGTGTACGTGAGCACCGGCTGAAGCACCGGATTCACGCCGTCAGGCTCTTTCCCAAGTCCAGCACCGGGAAATGTTCGAGTCAAGCCCGTGACGGCACACACGGTGCCAGTAACAACCGAATCGACCGTAGCGAATTTCGCACCGGAATACACGCGCACCTGATCGGCCTTCTCATGCCACATGCCATCGTCGCCGATTTTCGACTCGCCAAGGTCGGCGCCGACCCGCTCAGTGCCGGAAAGCATCGTCTTCGCCTTGAATTCACCGCCCGTTACCTTGAGCCATGTCAGGCGATTGCCTTGCGTATCGTGCGATACCTTATATATGCGCGCGCCGAATGCGCTGTCATACTCCGGCTCGCGCACATACCGCTCGAATCCTGCGACGAACTCGTCAATACCGTCCATTTTCAGCGCGGATCCGAAGAAACACGGGAACAAAGCACGATCAGCGATCATCTCACGAATGGTTTCATCCGGGATCGTTCCGCTTTCCAAATACGATTCCATGGCGGTTTCGCTTTGCATGGCGATATCTTCCATGACATCGGCAAGCGCCGCATTGTCATCATGCGCTCCGGTGAAATCGATGCAGCCATCCGAGAAACGCTTCTTCAGCTGATTGAGCAGTTTCGTTTTGTCAGCTGCGGGAGCGTCCATTTTATTGACGAAGATGAAAGTGGGCACGTTGTAACGTTTCAGCAATCGCCATAACGTTTCGGTATGCCCTTGAATGCCATCAGCACCGGAAATGACCAGAATCGCATAGTCGAGCACGACGAGGGTTCGTTCCATTTCCGCCGAAAAATCGACGTGTCCCGGAGTGTCAAGCAAGGTGAGAGTGAGGTTCGGCGTGGTGATGATCGCCGGTTCGGTGAAGATGGTGATGCCTCGCTGCCGTTCCATCGTGTTGGTGTCGAGAAACGCGTCGCCATGGTCGACACGGCCGAGTTTGCGTACGTTGCCCGTGGCATACAGCAACGCTTCCGACAGCGTGGTTTTGCCGGCGTCAACATGCGCCAGAATGCCGGTGACGATTCGTTTCATGGGCTCCTCCCATTGCCCCGAGCTACCGCCGAAGCAGCAGCCGCCTATCAATATGCGAAAGCCCTTACGTCTATTGACGTAAGGGCTTGGTGGTGACCCCGGGGAGACTCGAACTCCCGACCTTGAGATTAGAAGTCACATGCTCTATCCAGCTGAGCTACAGGGCCAAACTTGATTCAGTATAGTCAGTTCGCGCGTTCTTGCCAACTTGAACGCGCGGAACAAGACCATCATACCGATGGCAAAACTATGACAACCTACCATTTCCCGACCTTGAAACGAGCGGACAGCCCGCAAAACCGGGGAGTGAAAGATCACGGTTCGATGATCCAGCTCAAACCGACCAGCACAATGAGGAACAGCACGTTCACCGCCGAGTACACAGCCAGATAGCGTCCCTTCTTGTCAGGATACTTGCGTGTCACGTTCTTGTAGCCGATCAGCGACGCCATGGATGCGATCAGCGTACCCATGCCACCAAGGTTGGTGCCGATGATCAGCGCACGCCATTGATCGCAGAAGCCTGACAGCAGCAGCGTGGTCGGCACGTTGGAGATGAACTGGCTGGACACCACGGACACTTCCAGCGGATGCGCCCCCACCAAGGAGGCGGCCAGCTCGTAGAATTCCGGCACGCGTTTCATATTGCCGATGAAAATGAAGAACATGCAGAAGGTCAGCGGCAATCCCCAATCGATATTGCGGAACACGCGGCGATCGCAGAACAGGAACGCCACCACCACGATCACGCACATGGCCCATAGCGGAATGAAATCGCTCACAGCCAGCAAACACACGATGAACAATGCGCAATATACGATCGTGCGCCAACCCCCATAACCGGCGCCATAGCCGGTCACACGAATCTCATCCGGCCGCGGCTGGTCGGAATTCGGAGCGAGCACATTCTGTTCGATACCGCTGCCGTCGATAGAGGAAAATTCGGAAACAGGTTTCTTGCCGAATACCACGCAGGCGATAAGCACCAGCAATACCGCCGCGGTAACGGAATACGGCGCCATAATGCCAATCATTTCAGCGGACGGCATGCCGGTCAACGCTTTCAGATACAGGTTGTGCGCGTTGCCGATTGGCGTCAACATACTGCCCACGTTCGCACCGACAGTCATCAACGTGCCGACCAGCACCGCATGCTCCTCCATATGAGCCATGGTAAGCACCGCGATCGCGAACGGAATGAACGTAACCAACGCCACATCATTGGTGATCAGCATGCCGGAAAAATACGTGAGCGAAATCAGCGTGATCACCAATCCGCGCGCAGTGTTCACATGATGCAGCAATCGTGAGCCGATAATACGGAACACGCCGATGCGCTGGAAACCGCACACCACCAGCATCAGGCAGATCAGCTGCGAAATGGTGCTCGCATGAATATATCCGCCATACTCCTTGTCGGGAGGCACGATAAAGCATGAAATAAGAGCAAGTATGGAAGCAACTACGAGAATGGTCTCGTTTTTCAGGATTTTAACGACCAATCGTCGCATTCATTCCTCCGTGAATCCAGTTTGCAAACCGTTTGCAGACCCGGGCGATTTTCTCAAGAAACGCCGTATTCACTTTACCCGAAAAATCGCATAGCACATACCCTTGGCATACGATTTTTCCGACCATTCCAACGTTTTTCAGCCACTACGCCCTACTGTTCTTTACCTTTGCAAACCGGCAAAACTGTTTTGCAATTGCAAAACACGCCGGAAGATACTGTATGTCAACTAAGAATTCGTTAAGTATTCTCGCCTCGTTCACCGCATGTTCGCTAACCGTTCATACAGCACTTGGATATGCGGCAGATCCAGGTGCAAGACAAAGACGTTCGGGAGTTATCGGACGTTCTGGCACGCGGCAGACACTTAGGTACACGACAAATGTTCAGGCAACGTTATTGCCAAACACCCTCGCCTGCAGATCCTTACGCAAGGTCTCAAGTTTGGTGATCTGACCGAGCAACTCGATTTTCTCGGCACCGTCTGGCAGTTGCGCCATGCGACGCTTGTCCGCACCGATTTTGCGCATGATGCCCGTGTCAAGCAGTCGAATGATGAGTTCGGACGCGTATCTGCGCTCATCATCCGTCGGTTTGCGCAATTGCACGTTGATTTCTTGCGATTGTTGCGACGCGCGTTCCGTATCGGCGTCACTCGGCGGCAACGGCAGTTGCATGACGGCAAGCTCGTTGATCACGGATTCCAACATCGGCCCGCCTGCTTTGGTGAGATTATGCATCCACAGTCCTTGCGGGGTGTCCGCGGACGGCAGACCACCAGCGGCGGCGACTGCTTGGAACAGCGTACGGAACACGGGAGTCATGAAGCTCGACAGCGTGAGGCTGGCGAACAATGTCGGATCCACGGCAAGCGGCATCTGGATCAAGGTCGCCATGAACTGCTGTTCACAGATGAACACGGCATCGTCAATACGGTAATAGGATTGTTCCGCCGCGTCACGATGTTCCAGTGCCTTGCGCGCGGAAGGATTCGCATATGGATTCACGCCCTGATCCATGCGAGGTTCCGCCGCCGCTGCGGCATTGGCGGCAAAGCGACGTTTCGGCGCATACGCGTCCTCGTCCCGCACATTGAGTTTGCGACGGGCGTCACGTACTTCGCGCTGCATAATGTCGAGATCGACGCCGATTTGACGTACCGCCTTACGTGAATACAGGTCAAGCAGCGAACGGTCGCGAATCTGTGCGATCAGTGGCGCCACGGCCTTGACTGCCCCCATTTGCCCCGTGGTATAGGTGGTGTCGAAACGCCCGATGGCGGTTTTGATCACGAAATCATACAGAGGCTCGGCGTTCGCAATAAGCGCGCGAACCGCCTCATTGCCACGTCTGATGCGCAGATCGCACGGATCGAGATTGTCATCGGCCACGGCGACGAACGCCTGCGTCGAAAACGCGGCATCCAATCCGAACGCGTGAATCGCGGCCTTCTGACCGGCGGCATCACCATCAAAAGTGAACACGATGCGGGAACTCAACTGCTGCCCATCGACCTTCAATGGGCCAATCAGCTGCACCGCCCCCAACGAATCGTCCGCAATCAAACGACGCACGATCTTGGCATGCTCAGCACCGAACGCGGTACCGCATGTGGCGATCGCAGTGTCGACTCCGGCCAGATGCATGGCCATCACGTCGGTATAGCCTTCGACGATCACCACCTGACGTTTCTTGACGATCGCAGCCTTCGCCATGTCAATGCCGTAGAGCACCTGGTTTTTGCGATACAACGCCGTATCCGGCGTATTTATGTATTTCGCGCCGATTGAATCATCCTCATACAATTTGCGTGCGCCAAAACCAAGCGTACGACCGGTCGAATCGCGAATCGGCCATGTTACGCGGCCACGAAAATAGTCGTACACCCCATGCTGGCCTTGGCGAGCCAATCCTGCATCCAGCATCTCCTGCTGTGTGAAGCCTTTGCCAGCCAAGTACCGAACCAGATTGTCCCAACCCTGCGGAGCGTATCCACAACCGAAACGCTGGCAATCGGCCTGGCTGAAGTTACGACCGTCAAGCAATTTACGTGCAGCGAGCGCATCTTTGGTCATCAGCTGCGATACGAAAAACTCCTGCGTGGCCTCATTGGCTTCCAGCAGGCGGGCACGTTTTGAACCAGTATGCTCCTTCTTGGCGTTCGACTGGTCATAATGCAATTCGATATGGTATTTGTCGGCCAAAAGCTCGACGGCGTCACGGAAGTCGATGTTCTCCTGATGTTCAACATAGCCGAACACGTCACCGCCGAGACCACAACCGAAACAATGCCATACACCCAACGCCGGGCGCACGGAAAAACTTGGCGTTTTTTCATCGTGGAAAGGGCACAGCCCTACATAAGCGCCAGTTCCGGAAGGTTTGAGCGAAACCGTCGCGGACACAATGTCATACAGATCGGCGGTGGCGCGAACTTTTTCGATATCTTCCTTCAGAATCATTCCTGGCATAGCTCACCACCTTAACAGCAAGCGCGGCACGTTGACCAACCATCGAACGTGCCGCGCCCACCATATTGACTTTCACGGCGTGCCTTGTTTCCCACGCCCGTTGCCTTACAGAATGGTTGCGGGATTGAGTTTGGCGAGATCTTCGGCCGACAGCACGTCGGTGGCGTGCTCGTACAGGCGCGGAATGCGGTTGCACAGACAGGTGAAGATCTCATAGCTGATGGTGCCTGCGGCACGGCCCCAATCGTCGGCGGTCGGTTCGGCATAATCCTCGCCACGACCCGGACCGAACAGCTGCACGGTGTCGCCCTCATGCACGCCAAGCTTTTCCGCGGAACCGTGCAGGTCAAGCATGAACTGGTCCATGCACACGCGGCCAGACACACGGTATAAGCGCGGACCTTCCGTAGTCATCACACGCACCGGACCGCCAGGTTTGACCACATGCTTCGCGCCTTCCATATCGAAACCGGAAGCGGAACGGTGAATGCCGTCCGCATATCCTACAGGCACGATCGCGGTGGACGTATCCGTAGGAGTCAGGTACGTGCGGCCATAGGAAATGCCATGGCCCGCCTCCACATCCTTGACCGTGCCGAGTTGCGCCTGCAATGTCATGGCCGGCGTCAAATCATACGTGCCAGGCGTGCCCATGGCCGGATCAGCCTCATAACCATACAGGCCAATACCCGGGCGGGTAAGCTCAAAATGAATCTCCGGGCGCGAAAGCGTGGCCGCCGTATTGGCAAGATGACGAATCTCCGGCGCAATGCCGGCAACTTCCATGCGACGGGTGAAATCCTTGAAATTCTCGACCTGTCTATCAGTGGACGCCACGAATTCAGGCACGTCGGGAGCGTCGGCCACCGCCAAGTGACTCCACTGTCCAACAATATGCAGCACACCCTCCTTAGCGAGAGGCACCAGCTTGGCGAGCGCCGCGTCGAATGTGGCCGGAGTGAATCCATTACGTCCGAAACCGGAATCGACCTTCACGTGCACACGCGCGGTTTTCCCAAGACGACGCGCCGCGGCCGCAACGCCGTCAATGCCCGGCAATGAGCCTACGGAAATATCGATATCATTGTCGATCAGCTCGTCAAAAGGCACCGCCATGCCGTTATATACCCATGTCAGAATGTGGCAGCGGTCTGGTCCAATACCGGCCTTGCGCAGCAGCAGCGCCTCATGCGACTGCGCCGTGCCCAGCCATGTCGCGCCTCCTGCGAGCGCCGCAAGCGCAGCCGGAATAAGACCATGCCCGTACGCGTCAGCCTTGACCACACCCATCACGGCAGTGCCGGAATTCGGGCCGCCAACCACGCTCACCAAATGACGCATATTGTCTCGCAATGCGGCCATATCGACGATGGCCTGCGCCGGGTATTGCTTTTGGGCGGCCTCATAATTGGCCTTGCCTTGTTCGGATGAGAATTTCCATTCACGGGCAGCATTGAAAGTCATGGCTCTATTGTTGCGCTCCCATATGACGGCTTCGAAAAGACGCGCACACATGGTGAGACGATTCACGGGGTTTTCACGTTTTTGTCCGCGCCAGGTTTTTACACTCTCTTTACATAAGGCGCGTATACCTCCCATACATGAGGCGTTCAGCCCTTCTTTGATTTCTGGCGTTTGAGGCGTGCCAGAGTCCCGGAAATCCGTCCGGTCCAGCCCATATAAAACCACTTTTAGGGAATTAAGACCATGGATCTTTTTCGCAAAAAGTCAGTGGACCAGCTCGTATCCGAGTCAACTCCACTGAAACGCACATTGAAAACGTTTGACCTTACCATGCTGGGAATCGGCGCCATCATCGGCACCGGCATTTTCGTGCTCACCGGCAAGGGCGCCCTCACCGCAGGTCCGGCATTGTGCGTCTCCTTCCTCCTGGCCGCGATCTGCTGCGGTTTCGCAGGATTGTGCTATGCAGAGTTCGCAGCAATGGCACCAGTGTCCGGTTCCGCATATTCGTACGCGTATTTGGCGTTCGGCGAGCTGATCGCATTTGTGATCGGCTGGGATTTGATTTTGGAATACGCATTGCAGGCGGCCACCGTGTCCGCCGGATGGTCCGGTTATTTCAACAAACTGTTGGAAGGTTTCGGCTTGCATCTGCCAGTTGAGCTGACCGCGGCATACGGCACCACACCAGGCGTAACCACATACTTCAACCTGCCTGGTTTCGTAATCGTGCTCATCATCACTTGGGTGCTGGCCATTGGCATCAACCAGACGAAGAAAACCAACGATATTATGGTGATGATCAAATTGGCCATCATCGTGCTGTTCATCGTGTGCACCGTCTGGTACATCAATCCTGCCAATTGGAAGCCGTTCTCCCCGTACGGCATTTACACGTTCCAGCCGGGCTCGACGCAGCCGTACGGCATTGTTCCGGCGGCGTCGATCGTGTTCTTCAGCTTCATCGGCTTCGACGCCGTCTCCTCCTCCGCCGAGGAGACCATCAATCCGAACAAGACACTGCCACGCGGCATTCTTATTTCGTTGGCCGTGTCGACTGTGCTGTACATCATCATGACGCTGATTATGACCGGTGTGGTGCCATACAAGGAGTTCGCGAAATTTATTGACGCTCCGGTGGCCGGCGTGATTCTCGAAACCGGCCTCAACTGGCTGGCGTTCATCGTCAATCTTGGCGCTCTGATCGGCATGACCACGGTGATGCTGGTGCAGCTGTACGGCCAGTCCCGCATCTGCTACGCCATGAGCCGTGACGGCCTGTTCCCGAAGTTCTTCGGCGAAGTGCACCCGAAGTACCGTACCCCCTACAAGGGCACCTGGTTCTTCGGCATCCTGACGGCCATCGCCGGCGGTTTCATCAACATCAACGTATTGTTCGAATTGGTGAACATCGGTACGCTGTCGGCGTTCATCATCGTGTCCGCAGGCATTCTGTGGATGCGTAAGACCCAGCCGGACGCACACCGCGGCTTCCGCGCTCCGGGCGTGCCGTTCACGCCGATCTGCGCGATCATTTTCTGCTTCATTCTGATTTGCGGTTTGAATTGGGAGACCTGGGTGCGTTTCGCAATCTGGTTCGCTCTTGGTTTGATCGTGTATTTCGTGTACAGCCGCAAGCATTCCGCATTGAACAAGCCGGGACTGTTCTAAACAACCGGTAATACTGTTGCTTTCGATATATCTTTCGTAAAATATATCGAAAGCAACACAATCGGATATAAAAATCCCGTTGAACATCTGAAATATGATATTCAACGGGATTTTTGTTTCTCAATATCGCAGATTATCTGTGATTATTTGCAATGAAATTTATATTGATTGATATCAATCCATATAAATCCGCAAATCTCACCATTCATGACGCTGATAGGCGATACGAGTGGTATCGAACGGCCTGTCAAGCAACTGAATCAAGCCGCAGCGCGCAAAACCATTCGATTCGAGCACATGCTGCATGGCCTTGTTGTTGGGATGCGTATCCGCACGCACATTGCCGTAATGTTCGATGCACCAGTTGATGCAGTCCTTCGCCGCACCCTTGGCGAGACCCGACGAGGCAATCCGGTGGATGGTCACATACGGATCGTCATCCAGCCAGGCACCATCGATATTCACATACGTCGGGTCGACGCCCGGACACAATGCGAACTGGGCGAGCACACGTTCCTCGCCATCAACCGTATCAACAAGCAGCACAGTGCGTTGCGATTCGATATCGTCACGAACCACTTCCTCACGCGGGAACTTATCACCCCACTGCGTGGGATTGCCATTGGAGGCCATCAACTTGCGGGCATGCTCATAAATCTTCTGCATGGTCGGCCAATCAGCCATAGTGGCGCGGCGGAACCGCCGTTCAGAAGTAATGACGCTCTCCTCACCCATCTCGTTCACCTTTGCATCGCCTTGTCTTCTTCCGAGCGTTAAAAATACCATGCCCACGGCACAGTATTCGCAATATGCCCGAAAAGCAGACTTGCAACCACGCGCGAATCAGACCAGACGGCGCTCAAACGCGTCAGAGCTGATGCCCTTGGCAAGAATATCCTTGCACCATTCCTTCGCCGTGAACAGGCTATGGTCGCGGTAATTGCCGCAGCTTTCGATGGTGGTGGCAGGAACGTCATCCCATGTGGCCTCGTATGCGATGAATTCCAACGCCTCCTTCAACGCGCGAGCCACTTCTTCCGTGGAATGCTCACCCCACGTCAGCAGGTGGAAACCGGTACGGCAACCGAACGGGGAACAATCGATATAACCGTCGATACGTTCACGCAACAGCACCGCAATCGTATGTTCGATGGTGTGCAGGCCACCGGTCGGAATCGCATTCTCATTCGGCTGCACCAAACGCAAATCATAATTGGAAATCACATCGCCATTCGGACCGGTCTGCGTGTCGATATAGCGCACATACGGAGCCTTCACCTTGGTGTGGTCGAGCTGGAAGCTTTCCACAACCGGCTTGTCTTCTGCCATCATCAATCCTTTCTTCAACAACTGTTCTTCTCTACTGTCGCCGTTTTGCCGGCATACGTCAACCGCACCGCCATACATGTTGCCGATAATGCGTTACACATCATATGAGACGTATGGTTTTGCAATAATCGATACGATTATTCTTCAAGCTGACACGTCACATGATTCATGCAACGAAATCGCGGATCACTTCCATGAACCGTTCGCCATACGCTTTCAATTTAAGCGCGCCCACGCCGTTGACTTGCGAAAACTGCTCGCCAGAGACCGGCCTGATACGCACCATGTCGCGCAACGTTTTATCGGAAAAGACGATATACGGGGGTTTACCGAGTTCGCGGGCGATGTCAAGCCGCAACGCACGCAGCTTGGCGAACAATTCCTCGTCTCCGTCGCCCGGCACATATGCCCCCATGGCCTGAGAACCTACGGACGGCGATTCCGCACGTTTCGCAGCGTGCTTCCGTTCGATCTTCTTGATTTCATAATGAAAATTCGGCGCGACCGTTTCCGCCGCACGTTCACCGAAGCGAACAATCGGCATGGAGCCTTCCGAAATGGAAAGAAAACCATCCGTCGCCATCTGGCTGAGCACGTCACGAATCTGCGCCTCCGAAGTCGCGCTCAACATGCCATACGTCGGCAGATCGGCAGGATGGAGATAATTCAAATCCTGCGCTTTCGACCCACGCAGCACTTTGACGATCTTCCCCGAACCGACCTTCTGGTTCACGTCATGCACGCAGCGGCTGATGGCCCGCGCGATCTCAGTAACATCAACGGTTTCAAACGTGTGCTCGCAGTTCGCGCATCCTCCCACGCATGCGCCGTCAACACGGACGGCCGCTCCCCCGGCCTCACCGAAATACCTGGTCATATACTCGTGCAGACAATCCGTGGTACGGCAATAACCGATCATGGCGTTGAGCAGACGCCGTTTCGACGCGCGCACGACCTCCTGCTCTTCGACGGTCAAACGCTCGTTCTCATAATCCGAATCAAGCAGCCTTCGCCTCGTAGCAATATCAGACTCGTTCCACAGCAACGTGCACCGGCTAGGCTCGCCGTCACGCCCCGCACGACCGGCCTCCTGATAGTACGCTTCGATCGATTCCGGCATATTATGATGAATCACATAACGCACGTTCGACTTGTCGATTCCCATGCCGAACGCATTCGTGGCAACCACCACAGGCACACGGTCGGTTACGAAATCACGTTGCGCCCGCTCCCTCGTTTCGGCCGACATACCGCCATGATAGGCGACTGCGACCGTGCCGATTCGCGTCGCATCCTCACCTTTCACCGCACGCAGCTCGCGCACGGCGATATTTAATGATTCGGCAAGCGACTCCACTTCCTTGCGAGTCGCGCAATACACGATACCGGATTCGTCAGGATGATCCGCAATATACGAAGCCACCCACGAAGCCTTATGTTTCCTTTCCATCCTGATCACGTCGAAATACAGGTTGGCCCTGTCGAAGCCGGTGACGGTGACGGACGGATCACGCAATCCAAGAATTCCGATAATATCGCGGCGCACCCGTTCCGTCGCGGTCGCAGTGAACGCGGCAACCGTCGGACGAGTCGGCAACGCCTTCAGAAAATCGCCGATACCAAGATATGACGAACGGAAATCCTGACCCCATTGCGACACACAATGCGCTTCATCAACGGCGACCAGAGAAATCGGCACACGACTGGCGAACGTACGGAAACGTTCGGTTTCCAAACGTTCCGGAGCCACATACAGCAGTCTGATCCGTCCCGACAATGCCTGTGCGAACACCAGATCCTGTTCGTCGGGACTTTGCGTGGTATTGATGAACGCGGCTGAAATGCCCACGTCGTTGAGCGCGTCGACCTGATCGCGCATCAACGAGATCAACGGGGAAATGACGATGGTCATGCCCGGAAGAAGCGTGGCGGGAATCTGGTAGCAGATCGACTTGCCAGCACCGGTGGGCATGACACCGAGCGCATCACGGCCTTGGATAATCGCATTGACTACGCCTTCTTGACCAGGACGGAAGGCGTCATATCCGAAGTAGGTGCGTAGGGCGTCACGCGCCGACGTAAACTCTGTCATACGCAGCAGTCTAGTATCCACCGCCTCTACTCGGTGCGGAGGGCGGTGGCGGGATCCTGCTTGGAGGCGCCACGACTTGGGATGAGGCCGCCGATCAGGGTGAGCACTACGCTGAGAATCACCAGAGCGATGGCATTACCGACCGGCAGCACGGCACTGACCTCGGTGGTACCCATGAAGTGGTGCAGCACGCTGTTGATCGGGAAGTTGAGCAGCACGGTGGCACCAACGCCGATCAGACCGGCCAGCAGGCCGATAATGCCGGTTTCCGCGTTGAATACGTTCGACACATTGCGTTTGGATGCGCCCATGGCGCGCAGAATACCGATTTCCTTGGTACGTTCCAGCACGGAAATATAGGTGATAATGCCGATCATGATCGACGAGACCACCAATGACACAGCCACGAAAGCGATCAGCACATAGGTGATGACGTTGATGATGGTGGTTACCGAGTTCATCATCAGACCAACGTAGTCGGTGTAGGTGATCTTGTCTTTTTCCTTGGCGGTCTTATTGTATTCGTCGATGGCGTCGTTGATGGAATTCTTGTCTTCGAAGCTGTCGACGTAAATGTTGATGGAGCTTGGTGCGTCACGGCTGACCACGCCGAAATCAGCGAGATTATCGTTGTAGGAGCCGGTGGACACGTACTGGTTGTAGATGGCGACCAGCGTGGCCTCGTCGGCGGTGGCGATATAGGCGTCGAATTGGTCGGCGAGCTGCTGTTCGCCCATCTGAGCCATGGCCGCGGCCTGCTGGGAGTCACCTCCGGATGCGCCTGCGGCCGCCATCATGTTCTGCGCCATCTGCGCCTTGCTGCTTACGCCGAGGGATGCGACGTAATCGCGGGCATCCTGAGCTTTGGTGGCATCGTCGGACGGCGAGAACGTCATGCCGTTGAGCACATTGTGATCTTTATCGGACCGCTGTTCGGTGACGATTTCACTGGATTCGGCACGGTCGATCAGCTCATTGGTCAGAGCACGCGTATAGCCCACACCGGAGGAAAGCGGGGTTGCGTCAGCATCCTCTACCGGCTTAACCACGCCCACGATCTTCAGATCGATGGCCTTGTCGGAGTCGATCAGCGCATTAATCTGGTCCACATCGTCGCCCACGTACGTCCAATGGCCGTTATCGCCTTTGACATACTGGTCGCAGGCCGGCAGCAGCTTCAGCGTGCGGTCGATAACGTCGGAATAGTCAATCTTCTTGGTATCGGTTTTCACATCGTCGCCGGAATTGAGCTGGTTCATCATATCGTGGTATTCACTGGCGGATTTGAGGCCTAGCTCATACACAGTGGTTAACGACAATGAATTGTTCTCGTCAAGTACGAGCACAACCTCGTTCTTGTTCTTTGGCCAGGATCCTTCGACTACCTCATAATTGTCGGAAATGACCTTGCCGACGTTCTTTTTGCCATCAGCGCTTGGCATGATCTCATGGAACGAGCTCGGTGCAGCATTCTGGTCGGTTTTACCCGTGAGCATGCTCACGCGCGTCGACGTAAAGGTAGACGAGTCGGCAGACATCAGCGAACCATCCGCCATCTGGTCGGCCATCGATTTGGTGCCGGTTTTGCCCACCGTCACACCATCGGCGTTGACAAGCGTGCCGTCTGGATCGTGTGAGAATACGGAGAACCTCGTATCATACGAATACTGGATTCCCGCGGAACCGATATACCGATTGATGTCACTGTCCTTATTATCAAGGTATTTCTTGAACGCGCTCAGATTGTTTTCGGTAATGCTGCTGGTCATCGAAGCGGTGCCCTTGATGGCGGCATCATCCGGATAAATCGCGTCGCTCTTATGCTTCTTGCCTTGATTGTCCGCACTCTGCTGACCGGAAGTCATCATGCTGGTCAGGTCGAAGGTCTGTTCGTCGATACTGATCGGGTAAGCAGTCATCGTCTCGCGCTGAATATTGTCGATATAAGTGTTCACGCCTGCCGAAACGGACATAATCAATGCGATGCCGATAATGCCGATGGATCCTGCGAATGCCGTAAGGAACGTGCGGCCCTTCTTGGTGCGTAAATTGTTGAAGCTCAATGCCAACGACGTGCCGAACGACATGGATGCGCGGCCCATGGTCTTGTGCACGGGAGCGGTGGCCGTTTCGTTCTGGGCTGGTTCGAACGGGTCGGAGTCGGAACGGATCACACCGTCCTTGAGCTCCACAATGCGCGTGGCATACTGGTAGGCCAGTTCGGGGTTATGCGTCACCATCACCACGAGGCGGTCTTTGGCAACCTCTTTGAGCAGATCCATGATCTGCACGGAAGTATCGGAATCAAGCGCACCGGTCGGCTCGTCGGCGAGCACGATGTCCGGATCGTTCACTAACGCGCGCGCAATGGCCACGCGCTGCATCTGACCGCCGGAAAGCTGGTTCGGCTTTTTGTTGACATGCTCGCCCAAACCCACTTGTTCAAGCGCCTTGCGCGCACGCTCTCGACGCTCCGAATGCGATACGCCCGAAATGGTTAGGGCAAGTTCCACATTCGACAGAATGGTCTGATGGGGAATGAGATTGTAGCTCTGGAACACGAAACCGATGGTGTGGTTGCGATAGGAGTCCCAATCGCGGTTTTTGTATTGTTTGGTGGAAATGCCGTTGATCACCAGATCGCCGGAATCATAGTGGTCAAGTCCGCCGATGATGTTGAGCAGTGTGGTTTTGCCGGAGCCGGAAGGTCCGAGAATGGCCACGAATTCGCTGTCACGCAGGTTAAGGCTGACGTTATCCAGCGCCCGCTGCACGAAGTCGCCGGTTTTATACTGTTTGGAGATGCCTTGAATTTGCAGCATGCCGCCTCGTCTCGATAATCATGGGCGTTCGATTCCACAGAGAATGCGCTGGTAGATGAACACGAACGCTGTCGAAAGTATTATATGGCAAAACCCTCGCCATAAGCAGATTCGAAATAGCATAATATACGCTTTTGACGAATCCGATGGCGAGGATTTATGCACATTCTGCCTTTTTGACGGATTACACAAAACCGTAACGAGGCTGCGATCTTATCTCAAACACGACGAAATGCCTGCTCCAAGTCCGCGATCAAATCGTCAGCATCTTCAAGACCGACGGAAAGTCGCACGAGATTGGCGGGCACTTCCAGCGTGGTACCGGCGACGGAAGCGTGGGTCATAGCGCCCGGATGCTCAATCAGGGATTCCACGCCTCCCAACGACTCAGCCAAAGTGAACACTTCCGTAGCACCGGCGAACTTCTTGGCCGCTTCGAATCCGGCTGCGATCTGTACGGAGATCATGCCTCCGAAGCCGCCATGCATCTGTCGTGCCGCGATCTCGTGGCCTGGATGGGATTCCAGTCCCGGGTACCATACGCGTTCCACTTCAGGACGGGTTTCCAGCCATTGCGCCACCTTCATGGCGTTACGGCTGTGCTGCTTGACGCGCAGATCCAACGTTTTGAGGCCACGAATGTCAAGCCAGGAGTCGAACGGAGATGGCACAGCTCCGGCCGCGTTCTGCAGGAACGCCACTTCATCGCGGATTTCCTTGTCGTTGAGCACCACAGCTCCGCCGACCACGTCGGAATGTCCGCCGATGTATTTGGTGGTGGAATATACGACCACGTCGGCGCCATCCGTCAACGGATGCTGCAATACCGGGGATGCGAAGGTGTTGTCTACCACCACTTTGGTGTCATGCGCGTGAGCGACCGCTGACGTGGCTGCGATATCGGTGATGTTGAGCAGCGGGTTCGACGGGGTTTCCACCCAAATGTACTGGTACTGCTTCTGGCTGAGCGCCGCGGAAACGGCCTCGGTGTCGGTGATGTCCACCACGTCGAGGCCGATGCCCCACGGCACGAACACCTTGGAAAGCAGACGGTAGGTGCCACCATATACGTCATTGCCCAGCAGAATATTGTCTCCCGGCTTGAGGGTGGCACGCAACAGCACGTCGATGGCGGCCAAGCCGGAAGCGAAGCTCAGCGCGTAGTTCGCGCCTTCGACCGCGGCGAGCTGTTCGTCGAAAGAGTTGCGGGTCGGGTTGATGGAACGGCTGTAATCGTAGCCGTTGCGCAGCCCGCCGACACCGTCCTGTTTGAAAGTGGACGTCATATAAATAGGAGTGACCACGGCTCCGGTGGTCGGGTCGGGCTCCTGACCTGCGTGAATGGCGCGGGTGGCGAGTGCGGTGGCGTTCAGGGCTTCGGTGTTGGTCGAGATGGTCATGATGGGAACTCCTTGAAAATAGCGAATGGTTTGGGTTGAACGAATGATGGACATGATGTTGAGATATGAATTGGCGGTTTACAGATACTGTTCCGCAAGGCTCGGCTTGGACGTGCGTTCCACAACGTCGGCGAATCCGTTGGCACGCATCCAATCGTCGTTGAAGATCTTTTCCATATAGCTACGACCGGAATCCGGCAGCAACACCACGACCAGCTGGTTTTCATCCAAATCATGCTCGCGAGCGTATTTGAGGGCCGCCATAACGGCCATGCCGGACGAGCCTCCGACAAGCAGACCTTCCTCCGCAGCCAAACGGCGGGTCATTTCGAATGCTTCGGCATCGTTGACCTGCACGATTTCGTCGGGAAGTTCACGGTCGAACGCTTTCGGATAGAAATCCTCGCCGACACCTTCGATGCTGTACTGATGCACGTCGTTCGGATTGGAATAGATGGATCCTTCCGGGTCGGCGCCGATCACTTGTACTGCGCCGTCGGAAGCTTCCTTCAGGTAGCGTCCGGTGCCGGAAATGGTGCCGCCAGTGCCGATGCCCGCCACGAAATGCGTGACCTGATGGTCGCTGGCTTCCCAGATTTCCGGACCGGTGGTGCGGTAGTGGCTTTCCGGTCCGTTCGGGTTGTCGTATTGGTTCGGGCGGTATCCGCCGGGGATCGCTTTGGCGAGGCGTTCCGCCACCTGATAGTAGGAGCGCGGATCGTCCGGACCAGCATCGGTAGGGGTTACCACCACTTCCGCACCGTATGCGCGGAGTACCGCACGCTTGGCTTCGGAAACCTTGTCTGGCAGGGTGAAAATGGTACGGTAGCCGCGCTGCTGGGCCACGAGGGCAAGTCCTACGCCGGTGTTGCCGGAGGTCGGCTCCACAATCACACCGCCCGGCTTGAGTTCGCCGCTGCGTTCGGCCGCGTCGATGATGCGTTCCGCAATGCGGTCTTTGGAGGAGCCGCCAGGATTGAAATATTCGACTTTGACTGCGATGGCGGCTTTGATGCCGTCGGTCACACGGTTGAGTTTGACGAGCGGAGTGTTGCCGATGAGCTCGGAAAGGGAGTTGTGGATGGTCATGTCGTTTCCTTGCGAAGAGTGATTTCCGTTAGCTTCCGATGAATGATTTCGTTGTTTTAATTTCGAGAAGCTCGCGTTTATCACTTGCAATGATTTGAAACGGGACCTGTGATGGTGTTTTCGCTGCGGTTCATCCACATATGCAGCCGAAGCATGCCAACCGCATAAGGCACTGGCTATGGGATGATTCTTGTGCGATGAAATGGCATCCCACTAGAATGCGGATGTCGAAAGAATGCCCTGTCTCAAGTTATGCTTCGATGAACCACGCGCCCCTCGGGCGGTTGGTCAGCGACAGCAACAACATGAGAAATTGAACATGAACCATACGATAGCACATCCTCCGGCGGCAAAAACTCACCCATGTCCGAATAGCGGACATGGGTGAGTTTTTGCGAGAGGCCATCACATCGAAGCGGCGTCGACCAGCCGTTTCGTATAGTCGTTTTTCGGACGTTCCAGCACTTGGGCGGCCGTTCCAATTTCGACGGCATGCCCGTCATGTACCACCATGATGCGGTCGGCTATGTGTTGGACAACACCCAGATCATGAGACACCATGATGAGCGCCATCTCCGGTTCGGCGGCACGGATCGACTTGAACGATTCGAGAATCTGCACGCGTGCGGCAACGTCGATGGCGCTCATCGGCTCGTCAGCAAGCAACACGGTCGGATGGTCGACGATGGCGCGGGCGATCGCGGCACGTTGCGCCTGTCCTCCGGATAGGTCCATGGGGAAGCGGTTCCGGTATACCGTCGGATCGAGGCTCACCCTGAGGAAAGCGTCGTCCACACGCGCCGAAATCTGTTCAGGGGACCAGTCGTGGTGGCGCAACCGCAACGGCTCCATGACAGATTTCGAGACACGCCATCGCGGATCCAACGAATCGAATGGATTCTGGAATACCAGTCCGGACTGGCTACGCAACGATTTCGCGGTCTGATTGCGCAGAACCTCACCGCGATAGCATATGTCGCCGGCATCGGCATCTTCTAAACCGAGTAACACACGCGTAAGCGTGGTCTTTCCCGATCCGGAGCCGCCGATCACGGCAAGGCACTCCCCCGCGTAGACCGTGATATCCACGCCGAACAGCACCTGTCTGCGTTGCCTGCCTTTGCCGAAGAACTTGTCGATGCCACGTCCTTCAAGCAGAATGGTCGGTTCGGCCATCATCGTCCTCCTTCGACATCGAGCGAAAGCTCGCGCGCAGCCCGGACCAGATTGGTGGCTTCGGGCGTCGTGGGACGCTCCAGCAGCATGGAAGTCGCGCCGGATTCCACGACATGCCCTTCGGATAGCACGTAGCATCGGGTGGTGGCGCGACGCAGCACCGAAAAATCATGGGTGATGAACAGCATGGACGCGCCGGAATCGTCGACCAGCGAAGTCAGCAGATCGACGATCTGCCGCTGTGTGATCGAATCCAATGCCGTAGTCGGCTCGTCGGCGATAATCAGTCTCGGCGAGGTGATCAACGCCGTGGCGATGCCGACGCGCTGTTGCTGGCCGCCCGACAGCTCATGTGGATATTTGAGCAGCGTATCCTCGGCAAGACCGACTTTCGACAGCATCGCCTTGACACGCTCCACCCGCTCTTCAAGCGTCAGGTCGTAATGGAGGTACAGCGGCAATCCGACCTGCTGGGCCACTGTCATCACGGGATTCAACGCGACGGATGGGTTCTGGAACACCATGCCCACGGAGCGGCCGCGCAAGTTGGCCATGACCTCATCGGTGGCGCCGACGGCATGCGTGCCATCCAAGTCGATGTCGCCGCGTACCTGCGCCATACTGGGGAGGATTCCCATCATGGCTTTGGCGATCATCGACTTGCCGGAGCCGGATGAGCCGATCAGCCCCACGCGCTCGCCGTCCGCAATGGTCAGCTGCACGTCATGCACGATTGGATTGCCGTTGATGGAGATATCGAGATTCCGAATATTCACACTCATGCGATGTTCCTCAATGCCGAGTTCGTCAATGGGTCGATGGCGTCACGCAGCGCATCTCCGAAAAGGTTCAACGCAATGACGACCACAGTGACCACCAGACCCGGCCATAGCACGGCCATAGGATAGATGCTGATGAATCTGACCGACGTGGACAGCGAGTGTCCCCAACTGGGAACGCCCGAACCGACACCCACGCCAAGGTAGGTCAATCCCGCCTCGGCAAGCAGCGAGGTGCCGGCGCTGATGGAAAGCTGCACGCTGAGCACAGGCAGGGTGTTCGGCAGGATATGCGTGAAGAACACGCGAATCGGACTGGCCCCGGCCCATAATGACGCCTCAACGTATGGCGAGCGCACCGCAAGCATGGCGGCTGGGCGCAGAATCCTTGCCAGATTCATGCCGTATGCGAATCCGCAGGAGATGACGATGACCGCGGCCGAAGCTCCGAACGGCACTGTGAGAATCAATGCGATCAGTACGGTGGGCAGGGAGATCAGCGCGTCCACGACGACCACCGATGTGGAAGCAAATGCACTGTTGCGTGACACCATGGCTGCGACGAGCAGCAGACCGACCGCAGCGGCGACGCATACAGTGAGCAACGCTATCGCCAGATTGGTACGAGATCCCGCCATCAGCCAACTCAGCACATCAGAACCGACACCGTCCGTACCCAGCGGATGGGAACCGGATGGTGACGCCCAGACATGGTAGCCATCGGTGTCCAAGAGACGGTACGGCGTCCAGAACAACGATATGGCCGATACCGCGACCCATAGTCCGATGACGATCATCGCGTATTTGCCACCGCCGGTATGCCAGATGGATGCGATGACCGTCTTCGCTGCCGGCGACCCTGCTGCCGTGCGCTTGGCTCCGTCCGGAACCGTCGCGCATGACACGGGTTTGGGCGATATGTTTCGATTGTTCGAATCGGTCATGCGGACACCTCCTGCGAGCCGACGCCCGCGCTTTTGAGACGTGGGTCCAACGCGCGGTGTGCCAAATCGACCGCAAACCCCAGCAACAGGAACAACGCCGCAAGCAGGAACAGCTCGCTTTGCACGGAGGTAAGGTCGCGGTTGCCCACATCGGTGACGAGCATGGCACCAAGTCCGGGAAGCGCGAACAGGTTCTCCACCACCATCACGCCGGTGACCATATGCGCGAAGGTCAGGCCGATCACCGATACGAGCTGCGGCGTGGCAAGACGCAAGGCGACCTTCAATATCGCCTGCTTGCGGGTCATGCCGCATGCCATTGCCATATCGACCGCCTGCGACGAGGCCATGTCGCCGACCGCCGCACGCGTGTACCGCATTACCGACGCCCCCGCAGTAATACCGGTAGCAACTGACGGCAATACAAGAGAGGACAATGCGGATGACGGATCCGACCATCCCTCATCAGGGAAACCTTGAGATGGGAACAATCCAAACAATCCGCTACCGCGAGCGAACAGCAGAATCAGCAGCAGTCCGCCCCACAACGCGGGGATGGCACCCGCAACGATGGCGACCACATGGAACAAACCACGCAGATGCGGATTGCGGGTCAGCACGGCAGCACATCCCAGCGGAAGCCCTATGACCAGTGCGATAGCCAGGCTCATAACGATCAGAGGAAAGGTGATACCGACACGTTCCGTCACTTGGGACACGACGGAACGCCCACTGATCACGGATGTTCCAAAATCGCCGTGCAGCAGATCAAGTATCCAATCCGCGTATTGCGCCGGATAAGAACGGTCAAGTCCGAGCTGCGAGCGCAACGCGGCGACGCGTTCGGGTGTCGCCTTCGTTCCCGCAATCACCGCGGCGACGTCGCCGGGAAGGATACGCAGTGCGAGAAACACCAAAAGAGAAAGACCGGCCAGGGCCGCGATGAACAGCCCCAGCCGTTGGATGATGAATTTCATTACCGGTAACTTACTTGGTCTTGTAGACCTGCCATAGCGGCAGCAGGATCTGCGTAAGCTTGCCCGGGAATCCGTGAAGATTCTTGTCGCGGGCGACCGTCACACGGTATCCGAACAGCCAATCCGCGGGAGCGTCCTCGCTGACGGTACGCGCCGCCTGCTTGAGGTACTTCTCGCTGGTCGCGGAATCAGTGGAGGCCAGCGACTTGGCGTACAGTTCCTGAACCTTCTTGCTGTTGTAGTGGAAGTAGTATTCCGGGTTCGTCCACGAATAGAAATCGTGGCTTTCCGCGTGGTCCACCAAGGAAAGCTCATAGTCGCCATTGGCGTGCACGTCCTGCAGCCAAGTGGAGAATTCCACATAATTGATGTTCAGGTTGATGCCGACCTTGGCGAGCTGGCTCTTAAGCTGGTTGCCGAGTTCGGGACCATACGTGTTGGCATAGGTGAGGGTGAGCTTCAGCGGCTTGTCGGCGGAGTATCCGGCTTCGCCCAGCAATTTCTTGGCCTTGGATGGATTGTACGGGTACAGGCCGGTCAGGTCCTCGTAGCCAGGATCGACGGATGGGATCGGACCGCCGAGCGTCTGGTCGACGTTGCCGCGGGACGCGATGATCTCCTTGTGGTCGATGGCGTAGCGGATCGCCTGGCGCACGCGTTTGTCTTCCAGCTTCGGATTGGTGCAGTTGAAGGCGAGCACGAACTTGTCGCTTCCGGATGCCGCGGAGACCTGATACTTCGACTTGTCGAGCCCCTTGGCGAGTGTGGCGTTCACCGGCGAGAGCACATCCACATCACCGCTCTTGAGCGCGTTAACTGCGGCGTTGTCGTCGGAGAAGAAGCGGACGACCACCTTGTTGGTCTGCGCCTTATGCGCGGTGCCCCAGTACTTCGCATTGGCCTTGAGCACGATCTTGTTGCCCGGGTCGAAGGATTCGACGGTGTACGGTCCGGAACCAACGGCCTGGGTCTTCGCGTCGTACTTGGCGTCCTTGTCAAACACCAGTCCCGGACGTCCGGTGAGGTTCCACAGCAGGTTCGAATCCGGTTCGGAAAGGGTCATCTTCACGGTGTCGGCGTCGACCGCCTCGACCTTGCTGACGCTTTCGATGGCGTCGGAATCCAGATACTGCTTCTCGATGAGCTGGTTGATGGACCACACCACGTCGGCCGAATCAAGCTTGTGGCCGTTGGAGAAGTTCATCTTGTCATTGAGATGGAACGTATAGGTCTTACCGTCCTTGGAAATGTCCCAGGATTTGGCGATGCTTGGCTGGACCTTGTTGTTCGAATCGCGCGACACCAGTCCCTCGTAGACATTGCCGTCGAGGATCTGTTCGAGCGCGGCTCCGGACTGTTGGCGAATGTCAAGGCTGACCGGGGAAAGTTTCAGACCCACAGTAACGGTGTCGGCTTTGGCCGATGTACCATTCGCGTTGTTGGATTCACTATGGTTTCGGAAAGCGTTAACACCAATGATGATGGCGATGACCGCAATGACGGCGACAAGCACATAGACCCACTTCTTCGGGCCTTGCGTTTTCGGTGATTTGGCCCGCTCGTTCAGCGTGGTGTCGGTGCTGGCCGTGTTGTGCGGCTGTTCCTTCGATTCGTTCTTCTGTTCGGTTGCGTCGGCTTCGCCGTACGCACCTGAAGATTGCGACATGATTGCTCCTGTTTGATTATGTGTTTGTTCTGGTTGACCGCCTGTACGGGTCGATCACCAAAGTCTGATTCTACAATCCGCCATGCCCGCAGGATTCATCTGACGGCAATGCCGCAATGCCGCATGCTTCAGCCGGTTCGATATATACTTGACGCAGTTTTCGTAAGTCTTGCCAACGTCAATGGAAGGACAATATCGGCTATGGCGCATATTCTTCTCGGCGTGACCGGCAGCATCGCCGCATTCAAGGCCTGCCATCTCGCCTCCGACTGGAGCAAGCAGGGACATGAGGTTCGCGTGACCATGACCGCAGCCGCACAGGAGTTCGTCACCCCGTTGACGTTCAGCTCGCTCACGCATACGCAGACGCGCACGTCCATGTTCGCGGCACAACGCAACGATTGTGATGTTGCCCACACTCCTTCCGATCCGCTGCATATCAATCACGTGGATGATGCGAAATGGGCGAACATGCTCGTCATCGCTCCCGCGAGCGCCGATATCATTGCGAAAATCGCATGCGGCATTGCCGACGACCAGCTGACAAGTACCGTGCTTGCCTATAGCGAAGGACCGAAAATCCTATGCCCTGCCATGAACGTGCACATGTATGAGAATGCCGTGACGCAACGCAATCTCAATACCTGCCGTGAACTCGGGTGGACCATTGTGGAACCGGGTTCCGGCATGCTCGCCTGCCAGGATGTCGGCAAAGGGCGCATGGAGGAGCCTGCCGCGATCGAAGCGGCCGTGGCTGATTTGCTGCGTGCGACCCAACCTGCTGAAACGTTGCCATTACGCGGATTACGTGTGCTCATCACCGCCGGCCCCACGCAGGAGCCGCTCGACCCCGTACGCTACCTCACCAACCATTCCACCGGAAAAATGGGCTATGCGATCGCCGAACAGGCACGCGATATGGGTGCGGATGTGACGCTCGTGTCGGGCCCTGTGTCATTGAGCGCACCGCATGGCGTTGATGTGATTCACGTCACCACCGCGCGGAACATGTTCGACGCAGTACAAGAACGGTTCGTGCAAGCCGATCTGACGATTATGGCGGCCGCAGTCGGCGATTTCCGACCCGTCGAGCAGGCTCAGGAGAAAATCAAGAAGAACGGGCGCGTCAATATCGATCTGCATCTCACATCGAATCCCGATATTCTCGCGTGGGCGGGCGAGCATAAAACAGCTGACCAGACCTTGTGCGGTTTCGCCATGGAAACGCAGGATTTGGAAGCGAACGCGGCGAAAAAACTCGCATCGAAGCATTGTTCCATGCTGGTGGCCAACAATCTCAATACCCCCGGTGCCGGCTTCGCGGTGGACACGAATGTGGTGACGGTATTAAAGCCCGGCGCAACCCCCGATGAGCCAATCATCGAACATTGGAACAAGATGGGCAAGCAGGAATTGGCGGAACGCATACTCACCGAATTGTCGGCATTGCGCAACACCGACAACACGATTCCGCCCAAATCGTGAATATCAACCACAATCGCAAGAAATAGCGTCAATACAGTAATCGTAAGGAGAATTCGATATGCTTCTGGTCGCAGTCGACATCGGCAATACCAATGTGGTGATCGGCTTCCTTGATGACGGGCACATCGCCGGCACATACCGCATCACCACGAAATCGAACCACACGTCAGACGAATATGGCCTGATGATCACGCAATTCCTGCGGTTGAGCGGCTACGCGCCGGGCGATGTGGATGATGTGATCATCTCATCGGTGGTGCCGAAGGTCATGCATTCGTTCCGCGCCAGCATTGTGAAATTCCTCAATATCGATCCGATGATCGTTGGACCGGGCGTCAAAACCGGCATTAACATTCGTATGGACAATCCGCAGAACATGGGTGCCGACTGCATCGCCGACTGTGCGGGAGCCTACTACGAGTATGGCGGTCCGATTCTGGTGGCGGATTTCGGCACGGCTACCACATTCAATTACGTAACAGCCGACGCTTCAGTGATTTGCGGACTGATCACCACCGGCATTCGCACGGGCGCGGCCGCCTTGTGGGAGGCCACGGCCCAGTTGCCGGAAGTGGAAATCACCCGCCCCGCATCGATTCTGGCGAAAAGCACCAAACCAGCCATGCAGGCCGGCTTGTACTACAACTTCCTCGGAGGCATCGAACGTACGATCGCACAATTCCATCGCGAAATCGACGAAGAATTCCGCGTGGTTACGACGGGTGGTTTAAGCCGAGTATTCGCCGATGATACCGATATGATCGATATTTACGATCCGGATCTGATTTTCAAAGGCATGTTGCATATTTACGAACGTAACGTACGATAGAAAATCTTATATTTAAATATATGTGATCTCATTACATAATAATGATGGCTGTCTTGCTTTCAATCGAACACAAGACAGCCATCATTATTTTTGTAATTTTTGTAAATAATTAATATTTATTGAATAGTAAAGCCTTGATTGGCTCCATATTCCTTCAGATCCTTCTGCCAAAGCGCGATGCCGCTTTTCAATTTGAGACGATCAGCGGAATCAGTTTCCTTCAACGCGTCGCCGATGGCGGATTTGTCGGACACTTTGCCACCGGCCGCGATGATATTCAGCCTGTCCTGCTCTTTGCGCAACCGGCTCGACCATTTGTAGGCCTTGCCTACGGTAGTGCGGAAGTCGCTTCGCGCATACACTTCAAACGGCAGATACTGGTAACCGGTCGACACGTTTTCCGCGGCTTGGGAAAGCACACGATTGTATTCCTGCCCGCCGAAATACGGTATTTCGATGCCACGCTCGTCGGTCACCGTGGTTTTTCGCAGGAATTCCGGATCGGACAACGTGTTGTTGTCGGCGGGGAACGCGCCGCCGTCCACACGCGCTTTGATGCCCTCCGACTTATGACATGCGTATTCGATGAAACGATATGAGGCTTCCGGTTTGCGCGAACGCTGCAACACGGCCAGTGCCGAACCGCCGTTTTCCGACGTGGTATAACTGCCATCCGGCGTGGGCATCTGTGCCACACGCCACAATCCTGCGGTTCCAGGAAGGTTCGACATGAGCAACGACGGCAACCAGGCGCCGGAGAACACGGAGGCGATCTTCCCCTCTCCTACGGCTTCCTTCCATTCATCGGACCATGTGGTCAGATTAGTGGCGACCAAACCTTCATCGATCATTTTCTGCCAGAATTCAGTAAAGGTTCGGGTGCCTTCGTCGTCGGTGAGGTTGATCGTCACGTTTTTGCCGTCGTTCGACGTGGAGAACGGGCGCCCTCCGGCAAGCCAGATCATAGTGTCGTAAAAGCTGGCGTCGCCGGAATCGGCGGTGATATACACGCCGATCTCCTTGAGCTTTTTGGCGGCTTCGTAATAGTCGTCCCATGTGCGAATTTTGGACGCGTCGACACCCACCTGTTCAAACACGCTGTCATTGTAGAAGAACGCCATTGGACCGGAATCCATGGGCAAGCCGTACACGCGGCCGTTCAGCTGTACCGAAGCCCATGTACCGGGCGTGTAGAAATCGCCGTAGCCTTCCGTACGCCCAGTGATCGCCACCAGCTGGCTGCTTACCGCGTACTGGCGCAACGCATAGTACTCCAATTGCACCACGTCGGGAATGCCGTAGCCGTCTTGAATGGCACTGTTGAGATTGTCGTAACCGCTTGTGTTCTTCCAAATAACGTGGATGTCGGGATTTTCCTTTTCGAAGCCGTCGATGACTTGCCTCATGCTCGGCTCCCACGACCATACGGTGATTTCGGTTCGGGAATCGACGTTGGCTCCGCAAGCGGCCGCACTGACTGCCATAATGGCCGCACAGCAGATGGCGATGATTCGTTTCACCAGTTTCAAGCCGATTCCTCCCATTTGATGTTCCCACACGAAAACGTGCGTACACACATACGCATTCGAGTGTACGTCAGTCACCCGAAAGCCAGCGTACAATCCTCCAATCTCTTCGATTCAGCTACGCAATCCACTTACCTTTCAACAAACATAGGTGTCGGCGGATTGACGATTATTCAATCCACCGACACCCATGTTGCGTTACGGTTATTTGTTTGCCGACCGTTTACTGCTTGGTAACGATCACGCCATTGGGTTTGATCGAGACGTTCTCGCCGCTCACTTCAGCGAACGAAGAAACCACGATCTTGCCTTCGAATGGGATTTGAACCGCTTCGTGAGTGCGGTTGAACGAGAACACGAACCTCGAACCGTCCGATCCCTCACGTTCGACCCGCAGCACGCGACTGTCGTTTTCGCCGGTTTCGGCCATGCCGAGCGATTCAAGAATCTCCGGCAGGCTCTTGGCGATGCCCTCACGGCCGAGGCGCGCGCCCACGTACACGCTGCGGCCTTCGCCGAACGTGTTCGCGACGATCGCCGGGGCGCCGTCCATGCCGGTCCACGGATCGTCCCTGAACGTTTCCAGCACGGTGGCCGACCCGTCGACCGAACCGATCACGTCGGCGATATCGCGCGCGACCGCGCCGTTCGACAGACCGAGACGGCCCGGCACGCCCGGGAAATCATCGCCCATGGGCATGAACTCCTCCACGCGCACGCCGACCACGTCACGGATCGATCCCGGATAGCCGCCGAGCCACACGTGGTCCTTCTCGTCGGACAGTCCCGTGTAGTACGTGACGATCAGCCTGCCGCCGTTCGCCACGTAATCGCGCACGCGGCGGGTGGTCTCCTCCGACAGGATGTACACGCTCGGCAACACGACCACCTCGTACTCGTCCCAGTTCGAACTGACCGGAACGACGTCGGCGGTCACGCCATGGTCGGCCAATGCGCGGAACCATTGCAGCGGCTCGTCCACGTGGTGGACCTTCTGGGTCGGGGTTGCGGTGTGTTCGGTGGCCCACTCGGATTCGTAGTCGAACACCACGGCGACCCTGGACTTCGCCAGCTTCGTGCCAAGCAGTCCGTTGTCGGCCAGCGCGTTCAGATCCGCGCCCAACTCGCACACGTCACGGAACACGGCCGAGTCCTCACCGGTGTGGGGCACCATCGCGGAATGGAACTTCTCCGCGCCGGCCTTGGACTGGCGCCACTGGAAGTAGCACACCGCGTCCGCGCCCATGGCCACATGCGCCAGGGAGTCGCGCACCAGCTGGCCCGGCTCCTTGCGGTAGTTGACCGGACGCCAGTTCACCGCCGACGTGGAATGCTCCATCAGGAACCACGGATCCTTGCGCGCGATGCCGTCGACCAGGCTCGCGGAGAACGCGAGCTCGTCCAGATGGGCCTCGCCCGGAATGAAGTAATGGTCGTTCGACACGAAATCGACCTCACGGCCCCAATCGTCGTAGTCCAGCACCGAACCGGCGGCGGACACCATGAAGTTCGTGGTCAACGGCAGGTCCGGAGTGATCTCGGCAAGCGCGTCGCGCTCGGCGACGTAGAACGCCTTCAGCGCGTCGGAGCTGAAACGCTTGAAGTCAAGCAGCTTGCCCGGGTTCATGAAGTTGCCGTCGCCGATGAAGCGCGGCGGCACGATTTCGGAGAAGTCGTTCATGCGCTGCGCCCAGAACGCCGTGCCCCACGCGTCGTTCACCGCGTCGATGGTGCCGTAGCGTTCCTCGCACCACTTCCGGAACGCGCGTTCGGCGTCCTCGGAATAGTCGAAGCGGTTGTGGCAGCCGTACTCGTTGCTCACATGCCATGCGACCACGTACGGGTTGTCCTTGTAATGCTCGGCCATCGCGCGGCACAGCCTCAGCGCGTACTCGCGGAACACCGGACTGGTCGGCCTCCAATGCTGGCGGGCGCCCGGCTGGCACACGTCGCCGCGGTAGTCCTTCCACAGCACCTCGGGATGCGCCTGGGTGAGCCACATCGGCGGCGACGCGGTCGCGGACGCGAGGTCCACGGCGATGCCGGCCTCGCCCAGCTTGTCGATGATGCGGTCGAGCCAGTCGAAATCGTACACGCCCTCGCTCGTCTCGATCTTCGCCCACGAGAAGATGCCCACGGACACGAGGTTCACGCCAGCCTTCTTCATCAGACGAACGTCATCGTCCCACACCTCTTCCGGCCACTGGTCTGGATTGTAGTCCCCGCCGTACCAGATACGGGCTTGCTGCCCAGCCAACGGCTGCGGCCAACGATAGGCTCTGCGTTGAGTCATATTTACTCCTTTGTTTTTCGTCAACTTCCCTTACGAATTTATCCCGCAATAGCAATTCCTGCAAGCCCAGAACCAAAAATAAAACGAATAAACACAAAAAAGCGTCTTCCTGACGTGTTGCACAACACAATCGAGAAGACGCCTCTTTCTATTCAGAAACCGAAAAGCCGAAATCTGTTGAAATCAGGCTTCGATGCCGAGCTGCTGGCGTTCCTTCTTGGAATACATGAACGCAGGAAGCTGACGGCCCTGCTTGAGCCAAGCATGATATTCAGCGGTCGCTGCGAATTCCACGTCGGAAGCGGAGTTCAGGCAGGTCTCCACGGAATCCTGAATAACACCGATGATGAAGCCGACACCCACCACCTGCATAGCGATGTCGTTGCTGATGCCGAACAGAGAGCAGGCCATCGGAATAAGCAGCAGAGAACCGCCAGCCACACCGGAAGCGCCGCATGCGCCGAGCGCCGACACCACAGACAGAAGAATGGCGGCCGGCAACGAAATCTGAATGCCCATCGTATTGGCGGCAGCCATGGCCATGATGGTGATGGTGATGGCGGCACCGTTCATGTTGATGGTTGCGCCCAACGGAATAGACACGGAATACATGTCTTTATCAAGACCAAGCTTCTCGCACAGCTGCATGTTGACCGGAATGTTCGCCGCGGAGGAACGAGTGAAGAATGCGGTCAGGCCGGATTCCTTGAAGCAGCGGTACACCAGCGGATACGGGTTGCGATGCAGGTACAGGAAAATGACCAGCGGACCGAACACGAGCACCATCAGCAGCATGGTGCCGACGAGCAGGAGCAGGAGGCTACCGTACTCGGTGAAGGCCGCCAAGCCGTTTTCGGAAACGCTGGTGAACACCAAGCCCATAATGCCGAACGGGGCGAGATTGATGACCCAACGAATCACCTGAGACACGCCATCGGCCACATTGGCAAGGAACGCCTTGGAGCTTTCATTGGCAATACCCTTCATGGCAAGACCGAACAGGCAAGCCCACATCAGAATGCAGATGTAGTTGCCGTCGATCATGGCCTGAATCGGATTGGCCACAATATTGGTCAGCAACGTCTGCACAACCTCGCTCAAGCCCTGCGGCACTACATCGGCGTCAGCGGCATCGCCCAACGATATGGTCTGCGGGAACATGCGAGACGTCAGCACCGCCACTACGGCGGACAGGAACGTGGTGAACAGATACAGGAAAAGCACCGTACCGAAACGGCTATCAAGCTTGGAATTGCCTTGAGCCAGAGCGCTTGCAACCAGTACAAACACCAGAATCGGAGCGACGGCCTTCAATGCGCTTACGAACAGGGTGCCGAATTCGCCGATCCACGCCATATGCGGCACGACCAATGCCAGTGCGGTACCCGCGATAAGACCGACGATAATGCGGATAATCAGTGACACGCCGTTGTACTTGTCGGCAACGCCACGAAGCGCTTTCGAAATATGGTTCATATTCTCTCTCGTTCTTTCCAGCCGGCTTGCCTTTACCAGCCAACACAACAAGAGCACATCCTAATCACGCTCGGTAACACGAAATGTGAAATGTCCAATTATAGGGACACGCAACTTCAACACGCCATAGCGATGCGATCAAATATCAGTATATCGATGAACGGTTTTTATATGTCTTTATTCATCGAGCAATATCCGCTAATCAGACCGTTAATCAGCCAAGCGGCACTTTCGAAACGAATGTACGAGGCTCTCCCGTCACCGGATCGTCGAAACGTAACTCACGAGCCACTAATTCCAACGGCTGCGAGAAATCATCGTAAGAATGCTGCACAATATTCGGATAGAAATCATCGCCCAAAATCGGCAAGCCCAACGAATTCATATGCACACGCAACTGGTGCGTTTTGCCGGTTTTCGGGTGCAGCACATAATTCACATATGCTTTGCCGTCGACGCAACGCACCGCGCTCCCCCGCTCAATCAACGTTTGCGCATTGACGGTTTCCGGAATTTCGTACGCCTGAAGTCGCCCGCGATCCTTGCAAATATGCGATGCTCGGATCGCCGGAAATGGTTGATGCCTGTCGATTCTTACGATTGTTCCATATTGCGGATGCCGATCGGGGGCAAGTGGCGCCAAACATTCATAGGTTTTTATGGTTTTGCGATTTTGGAACAGCATTTGGTAAGCGCCACGCAATTCCGGTTTGCGCACAAATACGACGATACCTGCGGTAAGTCGGTCCAAACGGTGTGCGGGAACAATATCGGGTTCGCCATACTGTTCCCGAAGTCGGATCAACGCGGTTTCGCGATACCACATGCCGCGCGGTGTGGTGGCGAGAAAATGCGGTTTGTCAACCACGATAATCGCATCGTTCTCGTAAAGAACCTCACATTCGAACGGAATGTGAGGTTCTTCAAGAACGTAACGATGCCCCTTCTGCTGACGCTGTTGACGCATCGTATGACGATTACTCCACGGTGACGGACTTGGCGAGATTACGAGGCTTGTCAACGTCGTAATTCTTCAGCTTGGCCATGTCCATGGCGAATAGCTGAAGCGGCACCACATCCACCAGCGGACTCATCAGCGTCGGGCAAGCCGGACGCCAGAACACCACGTCCGCATAGCGTTCAACATCGGGATCGTTCTCTTCGGCCACGGCGATAATGTACGCACCACGGGCCTTGACCTCTTCGATACCGGAAATAACCTTGGCGTGCAGCACATTGCGGCCACGTGCCGGCGGCACGATGAACACTACCGGTTCGCCTTCATCCACCAATGCGATCGGACCGTGCTTGAGCTCGCCGGCCGCGAAGCCTTCGGTGAAGGTGTAGGCGATTTCCTTCAATTTCAACGCGCCTTCCATCGCAACCGGGTAGCCGACATGACGACCCAGGAACAGGAAGGACTTCGCATCGACCATCTGTGCGGCAGCATCATGCACGGTCTTGGCCTGCGTGTCAAGAACCCACTGGATCTTGCGAGGCATGTCTTTGAGGGAATCCAACGCCTGCGCGATCTCGTCACGGAACATTGCACCCTTGACCTGCGCCAAATACAAGCCAAGCACGTAGGCGGCAGTAATCTGCGCCACGAACGCCTTGGTGGAGGCGACCGCCACTTCCGGACCAGCGTGCGTGTACAGCACCGCGTCGGATTCACGTGGAATGGACGCGCCCTGCGTGTTGCAGATGGCCAGTACCTTCGAACCCTGCTCGCGCGCGTGGCGCAATGCCATCAGCGTGTCCATGGTTTCACCGGACTGCGAAATGGCCACCACCAACGTGCGCGGGGTGAGAATCGGATCACGATAGCGGAATTCGTGGGCAAGCTCCACTTCCACCGGAATACGCACCCAATGCTCGATGGCGTACTTGGCCACCATGCCCGCGTAGGCAGCGGTACCGCAGGCGATGACGATAATCTTGTCGATCGCCTTGAAATCATGCTCGTCGATGCGAACCTCGTCAAGATTGAGATTGCCGTCCTTGCCAAGACGTCCCAACAGCGTGCGCTGCACCGCCGCCGGCCCTTCGTGGATCTCCTTGTCCATGAAGGAGTCCCAACCGCCCTTTTCGGCCGCGGAAGCATCCCAATCCACGGTGTAGGTCTTCGGATCGGCCACGATGTTGCCCATGAAATCAGACACCACGACCTTATCGGCGGACACCATCACGGCCTGATCCTGGTCGATTTCCATGGCACGTTTCGTGTAGGCCACGAACGCGGCCACATCGGAACCGAGAAAATTCTCACCTTCGCCAAGACCAACCACCAGCGGCGAATCATGGCGGGCGCCGACCACGATACCCGGCTGACGGCAGTCAGTGGCGAGAATCGTGAACGCGCCTTCCAGCATGCGAGCCAAGCGTCGCACGGCCTTGAACAGGTCGGGTTTGCCGGTTTCCTCAACGATTTTCTCGCTGATTTTGCCCAGCAGTTTCGCCGCGACCTCCGTATCGGTTTCCGATGAGAAACGGTAACCTTCCGTCTGCAGATCAAGACGAAGTTGGGAGGCGTTTTCGATGATGCCATTATGAATGATGGCGACCTTGCCGTCACGCGAAGTATGCGGATGCGCGTTGATATCGTTCGGCACGCCGTTGGTGGCCCAACGGGTGTGTCCGATGCCCACGGTGGCCATCGGCATTGGATTGCGTTCCACGTCTTCGATCAGATTGGCGAGACGCCCTGCCTTCTTACGCACTTCCACATGGTCCATGCCGGGCGCGGTCAGCGCCACACCAGCCGAATCATATCCGCGGTATTCCAAACGCTGGAGACCTTGGAGGCACACTTCCAACGGCTTGCCGCACGCGGTTTCCACATTTCCTGCATATCCTACGATTCCACACATAACATCCCAGCTTATCGGGTAATGGTGTCATTTTCGAAACGAAACCGTCTCATCGCGCCGAACCTTTGATATATGGACACAAAAATCCCCATGCCGACAGTTTTCAACATGGGGATTTTCTTCAGCCATTCCCTTGATCGCAATTCTTGCGATGAAGAGATGTCTGACTCTTACGATTACACTTACGACGATTTACAGCACGTGCTGCAGGAAGTCCTTGAATCGTGGTTCCTGCGGATTGTCGATGATTTCAGGACCGCCCTGTTCCACAACAACACCGCCGTCCATGAATACGATCTGATCGGCGACTTCGCGTGCAAAGCCTATTTCGTGGGTGACAACCACCATGGTCATGCCTTCTTTCGCCAAAGACAGCATGACGTTCAGCACTTCGCCCACCAATTCCGGATCGAGTGCGGAGGTTGGCTCGTCGAACAGCATGATTTCCGGCTTCATGGCGAGTGCGCGGGCAATGGCCACACGCTGCTGCTGGCCCCCGGAAAGCTGTGCCGGATAGTGGTCAAGGCGATCGCCCATGCCCACTCGGTTCAGCTCTTCGATGGCAAGCTTGCGGGCTTCCTTTTTATCCATGTGCTTGACGTGGACCGGCGCTTCCATCACATTTTCGAGAGCCGTCATGTGCGGGAACAGGTTGAACCTCTGGAACACCATGCCCAGCTTGGAACGCTGTTCGGCCACTTCCTTGTCGTTCAAGGTCTGCAGCACCTGCTTGCCACCCTCATCGACATACTTATAGCCGATCATTTCGCCGTCGACGTCGATTTCGCCGCCGGTCAGCGTTTCCAACTGGTTGATCAGGCGCAGGAACGTGGATTTTCCGGAACCGGAAGGTCCCAGAATCACCGTCACCGAGCCGGGCATAACCGTCATATCGACGCCCTTGAGCACGTGCAGGCTACCGAAAGCCTTATGCACCTGCGTGGCCTTCACTGCGGGAACAACACCGTTGGTGGTTGGTTCAGTCATTGCTCACTCCCCTCACGCGGTCATGCCCGCGAACGTTGCCTCGTTCTGCTTGGTGATATCGTCTTTCGGTTCGCCTTCGGTTTTACCCGGCAGCGGCGGCTGCTTGCCGCGCGCGCCGGCCGGTCGTGCATCGAAGCCCTTGCCGAAATGCTTCTCCAGACGAGACTGCAGCACCATCAGGATGGAGGTGATCACCAAATACCAGATGCAGGCCACGATCAGCAGCGGAATCGGCTTGTACAGTCGGGTTGCGATTGCGGTGGTGGCGAACTGCAGTTCCAGCGTGAATGGCACGGCGTTGACCAGCGAGGTGGTCTTCAACATGCCGATGAACTCATTGCCGGTCGGCGGAATGATGATGCGCATGGCCTGAGGAAGCACCACGCGACGCATGATCATGGAACGCTTCATACCCAGCGCCTTGGCCGCTTCGGTCTGACCTGGATCGACGGCTTCAAGACCCGCACGCACGATTTCGGCCAGATATGCCGCTTCGTTCAGCGCGAGACCCAGCCATGCCGCGTTGAACGCGGTAATGACGGACTGCGAGTCAATGCTCCAGAATTCAATGGAAGTGAACGGAATGCCCACGCCGATGCGAGGCACCAACACGGCGAACAGACCCCAGAACACCAGCTGCGTATACACAGGGGTGCCACGGAAGAACCAAATGTAGAACCAGCTCACGCCACGCAGCACCGGATTGATGGACTTGCGCATCACGGCCAGAATCACTGCCAGAATAATGGCGATGACCATGGAGATGACCGTCAGCAGCAACGTGTATTTGATGCCTTCGCGCACATTCTCGTCGAACAGGTACTTCCAGACCACATTCCATTCGAAACGCGGATTGGTAATCAGGCCCTGCAGCAGCATGGCGGCGATCAGAGCGACGATGACCGCCGCCACAATCGGGCCCGTACGCTTAACCGGCAGCGCCTTGATGCGATTCGGAATATCGAGGCCGTCGCCGTCGATCTGTTTCTTCGCCATGATGCTTCAGTTCCTCCGTTGTTGATGTAGATAGTGGGGATGAGATCAGTCGAGATCGGTCGGGTTGATCTCAGCCTTGTCGAGAGCGCCGGATTCCACACCCCAATGCTTGAGGATCTTCATATACGTGCCATCGTCCATCAGCTTCTGTACGGCCTTCTGCACGGCTTCAGCAAGCTGGGTGTTGCCCTTCTTGACAGCGATGCCCTGCTTGGCCACGCCCTCGACGTCACCCAAGGCTTCAAGCTGTCCGTCGGTCTGGGAGATGGCATAGCCAGCGACCGGCGAATCAGCATAGAACGCATCGGCCTTACCCGTAGCCACTGCGGTGGCCGCTTCGGCCTGACGCTTGTACGACATCACTTCGGCCTTGTTATCGGCCTCGCATCCTTTGGCGATGGTGTTGGCTTCCTCTTCCTGCACGGTGCCGGTCTGCACCGCGATCTTCGCGCCGCACATGTCGGAAGTGTCAAGCTTCTTCGGATTGCCCTTCTGCACGGCCCACGTGGAACCCGCACGGTAGTAGCTCACGAAATCCACGGACTGCATACGCTCTTCGGTGATGGTCATGGCGGTGATGCCCAGATCATACTTGGAGCCAATGGAAGGAATGATGGTGTCGAACATGGAAGACACGATGTTCGGCTTCAAACCAAGCGTCTTGGCGATGGCCTTGGTCATGTCGATATCATAGCCAACCGGAGTCTTACCGTCTTCGGCATAGAATTCAGCCGGAGCGTACGAAAGCTCCATACCGGCGGAAAGCTCGCCGTCCTTCACCAGATCGCTGGACGAAACCAGCTTGGCCAGCTCGTCATCTTTTTCAATAGTGCTGACATCGTAACCGGTGGTAGTGTTCGACGAATCCGACGAATCGCCGGACTTGGAAGCATCGGAGGTGCCGCAAGCGGCAGCGGAAAACAACATCGCCGCGCTCAGCGCAAGCGCCACAACGGACTTGATCTTCAAAGACATGATACGCATATCCTTCTTCTTATCTCTTCATTGCCATACCGAGATCTCAACGCCATTCGATTGCAGAGAACCTCAGTATCTCAAATAGGCACGATAAGAGCGCAATGCTACATGTACGTTACGTTGCGCAAAACCTACGCACCAGCCAAGAATCACGCAATGAAGATTCATCGAATCACGGAAAATCCATATACGAAAAACGGAAGACACACGGATTCGGTCCGCATGCCTTCCGTCATATCGGCATCACAGTATCACCGCGTACGATACCTGCCTTACGTTTGATCGTTCAGCCGAGGTCGGTCGGATTGATTTCGGCTTTGTCGACCGCTCCGGTCTCCACGCCCCAATGCTTGAGGATCTTCATATACGTGCCGTCATCCATGAGCTTCTGCAGTGCGGCCTGCACCGCCTTGGCTATATCGGAATCGCCCTTCTTGATGGCCACTGCCTCCTTGGTCACGCCGACATCCTCGCCAAGGGCTTCCAACGTGCCTTCGGTTTGCGGCACGGCCTCAAGACCGAACATATTGGCGAGCGCCTTGGCGATATCGACATCGAAGCCGACC
>CWHB01000021.1_pt1 | contig 34648 bp, 30 predicted proteins | sample 670591 | NCBI WGS metagenome assembly CWHB01 (sample SAMEA3735853, study PRJEB9488) | human gut metagenome | biome: ENVO:mammalia-associated habitat; material: ENVO:feces | place: Malawi | collected 2009-02-27
AAAGTGCGCAACTTTTCGGGCACTACCCGATCAATCGAATAACTTCATAACTGAATAATTGAATAAACGACGAGCTGCAATCAGGAGTCTTCTTTCCTCTCCTGATTGCAGCTCCTTTTTTGTGCGCGGCGATGTATGGCTGTAGGACACGCCGTGTGTTGGAGGATTGCATTGCATTAATGAAAGCGCTATCATTTTAATTACAAACAGAGAAGAAATCAATATAGGATTGTTTTTATCTGTAGTTTGAAGAAATGTAACCGCTATCATTTTGCGACGATGCGAACGAAAGTGAAAAACAATGATGCAACAAGAAATTGATACTACCGATCCGGCGTTGTGGTGGAAGCAGGCCGTGGTGTACCAAGTGTATCCGCGTTCCTTCAAGGATTCCCGAGGTTCGGGCTTGGGCAGCATTGCAGGCGTCACCGAGAAGATTGACTACCTCGCCGAACTCGGTGTGGACGCCATCTGGCTGAGCCCGTTCTACCCGTCCCAGCTCGCTGACGGCGGCTACGACGTGGACGACTACCGCAATGTCGATCCGAAGCTCGGCACCATGGACGACTTCGACGAGCTCGCCAAGGCCGCCCACGAGCGAAACATCAAGGTCGTGGTCGACATTGTGCCGAACCACAGCTCCAACCTGCACGAATGGTTCAAGGCCGCCCTTGCCGCCGCCCCAGGCTCCCCGGAGCGCGACCGCTACATCTTCCGCGACGGCAAGGGGCCGAACGGCGACCAGCCGCCGACTGACTGGATCGCAAGCTTCGGTGGTCCTGCGTGGACGCGCGTGCCCGACGGCCAGTGGTACCTGCACATGTTCACCAAGGAGCAGCCCGACTGGAACTGGAAGAACCCCGAGGTGCGTGCCGACTTCATCAAGACGCTGCGTTTCTGGCTCGACCATGGTGCGGACGGCTTCCGCGTGGACGTGGCGCACGGCCTCGCCAAGGACCTCGACCGCGACAATCTTGAAAGCTACAAGGTCTGCGAGCATCTGCTTCCCTCGGATGGGTCACACCCGTTGTATGACCGTGATGAGGTGCACGACATCTACCGCGAGTGGCGCAAGGTGTTCAACGAGTACAATCCGCCGGCATTCGCTGTGGCCGAAGCGTGGGTCAATCCGGATCGCCAGCATCTGTACGCATCGACCGAAGAGCTCGGGCAGGTGTTCAACTTCGAGTTCGCCAAAAAGGATTGGATCCGCGATGACATGCATCTGGCCATCGAGGAAGGTTTGGAAAGCGCGGAACGTTCCGGTTCCTCGGCAACCTGGGTGATGAGCAACCACGACGTGCCCCGCCACGCCAGCCGTTATGGATTGCCGCAGGTTCCAGCCTTGTCGCACCATCAGTTGGCCAAGGATTGGCTGCTGCGCGACGGCACCACCTATGAGGAGAACCGCGAACTGGGCGCCAAGCGCGCTCGTGCCGCGATTCTTATGGAACTTGCCTTGCCTGGATCCACCTACATCTACCAGGGAGAAGAACTGGGATTGCCGGAAGTTGCGGATATTCCCTGGGATGAGCTGGAGGATCCCACCGCGTTCAACAGCGTGCGCGGGCAAATCGAAAAAGGCCGTGACGGCTGCCGTGTGCCGCTGCCTTGGGTTGCTGCCGATGCGCCGAAGCTCGATAATCCCGATGACGAATTCGGCCATGGTGGCTCCTTCGGTTTCTCTCCTGCGGGCGCCGAGCATGATCCGCACCTTCCACAGCCGAAGTGGTACAAGGATTTCGCCGTCGACGTGGAGGACGCCGACCCGAATTCCATGCTGAACCTGTATCGCAAGGCGCTGTCGTTGAGGCATAACCTGATGCCGCAGGACACCGTGCTGCAGTGGCTGGACGAGGACCGCCCCTCCGATATGCGTGACGGTGCGGATGGGCAGCGTGGTGGAGTCATTGCCTACCGTCGTTCCAATGGTTGGGCGAACATCACCAATTTCAGCGAACGTCCAGCCGAACTGCCGCAAGGCGAAGTCATCCTCGTATCGGGCGAACTCACTGCGGACGGGCGTTTGCCGCAGGACACCACCGCTTGGCTCCAGCTATAACGCGGCGACCAGAGGCGCTACCAATACCAGCACACATAGGAATAACAACAAATCCAACGAAGGAGATAAGCAATGAAGCAGAGAATCATCACCAAAACGTGCGCGGTCGCCGCGGCGTTGGCCATGGGTGTATCGTTGGCGGCTTGCGGCGGCGGCAGCAGCGCCGATTCCGACAAGGGCCATGTGTATTTCATGAACAACAAGTCGGAAGTCGTGGACCAATACAAGCAGCTCGCCGAAATGTATACCGAAAAAACCGGTGTGCAGGTGGACGTGCAGACCGGTGCGTCCGGCACATACGATGCGACCATGAGCTCGGAACTGGCCAAATCCAACGCGCCGACCATGTTCAACATCTCCGGTTTCGACCAGTTCGCAAAATATCAGAAGTATTGCGAGCCATTGCAGGACACCGAAGTGTACAAACTGCTCACCGATGACGGCAAGGCCTACTCCTACACCATTGATGGCGATTCGTTCACGCTGCCATACGCAGCTGAATGGTACGGCATCATCTACAACAAGAAGATCATCAACGATTACGCCAGCAAGAATTACGCGGTAATCAAGAGCGCCGACGACATCAAGGATTACAAGACGCTCAAGGCCGTGGCCGAGTCCATCAACGAGCACAAGGACGATCTCGGCGTTGACGGCGCGTTCGCGACGCCAGGTCTGGATGCCTCCGACACATACCGTTTCGCCGCGCATATGGGGCGCATCCCGCTGTACTACGAATACAAGGATATGAACACCACGTTCTCCAAGACCATCAAGGGCACCTACTTGGATAACTACAAGGATCTGTTCGATCTCGAGCTGGAGACCAGCCCGACCGATCCGAGCCTGGTCAGCTCGAAGACGTACGACGACGTCACTTCCGAATTCGCGCTTGGCCAGGTGGCGTTCTACCCGAACGGCGTCTGGGCTTACACGCAGATCAAGGGTAACGAGGTGGCGGATGACGATCTTGGCATGCTGCCGTATTACATGGGCATCAAGGGTGAGGAAGAGACCGGTCCTGCGGGCGTGTATGACGCCAGCTGGGCGGTGAACAAGAACGCTTCCGACAAAGACAAGCAGGCCACGCTCGATTTCATCAAGTGGATGGTCACCGATGACGAGGCCAAGAAGATCCTCTCTCAGGATATGGGCTTCTCCGTGCCGTTCACCACATTCGATGGCGATGAGTTCCAGCCGGATAATCCGCTGACCAAGATCGCCCGTTCCTACTCTGCCGACGGCAAGACCGAGGTACGCAGCTTCACCGTTCCGGATCAGCAGTGGCAGGACGACGTGGCTGCGGCGCTTATCGAATACGCGCAGGGCACTGGCGATTGGAGCAAGGTGAAGAGCGCCTACGTCGACGGTTGGTCCACCGAATGGAACAACAACGAGGAATCGCTGGGATCCATTCCTCAAGCGCAGAAATTCAATCAGCAGGGGTGAGATCGCACCGCTGATTGAAGCCCTACAAGGTTTGCGATGAAAAGAGCGGCCTGTGTGCATGATTTGGTTCATGCATACAGGCCGCTCTCGTGTTTTGGCGGCTTTACGTTTTTCCGCTGCCTCTCGATTTATTCAGCTGCCGTCGATTTATGACGCCGATTTATTCCGACGTCGCCGCCCCGCTGTCAATGCGGCTTGTAGTGTTGCGCAACACCAGCAAAGGATCCTGCAGTTCATGCGGATGTTCAAGAGGTTCGTTACGTAGGAGCTGCAGCACTTTTCTACCGGCTATGCGCCCTAGCTCGATTGGCTCCTGACGGATGGTGGAAAGGTCTGCGGCCTGCGCGATTTCGGCGTCGTCAAAGCCGAGCACCGAAATGTCTTCCGGCACATTCAGCTGCTGTTTGCGTAGTTCCTTGACCAGTGCGATGGCGACCTGGTCGGTTTCCACGCAGACGGCGGTGGGGCGTTCCGGAAGTGACAGCAGTTTCGCGGTCAGTTGTGAGGCGAGGTCGGATTTGCTCAGCGGCGCATCGTGCGCGTCGGCCGTGAGCAGGCTGAACATGATTCCATCGGTGGCGTTGGCCTGTGCGGCATCCGCGAACGCCTGGGTGCGTTGGCTGGTGTTGTAAATCATGTCGGCCGGAATGTAGTCGCTGCAGAACGCGATATTGGTATGCCCTAAGGAACGCAGCAGTCGTACGGCCATGGTCATCGCACTGTAGTTGTCGATGCTGATGGAGGCGTCGAAATAGCCTGATTCCGCAGGGACATTGACGCCTACCGTTGGCAGGTCGATGGCTTGGAGCTGCTCCCGCATGGCGGGCATGAGCTGGAATGAGGAGATGATGATGGCGTCCGAGTTGCGGCTTTTTGGCAGCTGGGAGAAGAACCGGTCCAGTTCGCTGCGGTCGGTGATGAAGGCCGGTGTGACGTCATAGCCGAACGGCGCGAGCTCCTCGTAGACTCCTTGGAGCACTCCGGAATTGAACCACTCGTTGAGTTTGCCCGAAACCAAGAGGATGACACGCATGGTTTTTCCGGATGCCAGGGCGGAAGCGCTTTTGGATAGCGTGAAATTGAGCTGATCCGCTGCCTGCCGAACTTTGTTGCGGGTTGCTTCTGTGACGTTGGTCGCGCCACGGAGTGCTCGGGAAACGGTGGCTTGCGACACTCCTGCCAATTGGGCCACGTTGGCGATGGTCGGTTTGGCCATGTGTCTCCTTCGATGAAAATGATTAACGCTTCCATGATACTAAAAGCCCTGATTTGCGACGAAAACACGCTGTAGATTGGTGAATTTGTACAACAGAAATGAAAGCGCTATCATTTACAATAGTCGAAAAACGAATATAAAGATTCGATTACAAGATAGCGTAAAGCAACGGTAGCCTGTAAGCGCTGTCACGAAGTGATGAAGTTCAACATGGCAGCAAAAAACAGACGCTATGCGAACGGTGCTCGTTCGGAACGTTTAGCGATGCAGATGAGCCGTAGTGGAACGTACGATCAGCTGTGCCGGGAACGTTTTGAACGGCTGCTCCAGCGGGCGTCCCTCAATCAGGTCGAGCGTCATGCGGGCCGCTTCCTGCGCCATTTCGATGGGCTTCTGGCGCACGGTGGTCAGTCCGAGATCACGTGCGTAGATGCTATCGTCGTAACCGATGATGGAAACGTCGTTCGGCACGGTGAATCCGTTGCGTTCCAGCTGGAACAGCAGCGGCACGGCGATGCCGTCTTCCTGGCAGGCGATCGCGGTCGGCATGTGGTCGAGGCTGAGCAGCTGCGTCACGACTTTGCTGATGTTGTTCTTGCTCTCGTCGGTAACGAGCACGCGCGGCGTGACGCCGTTCTCTTTGCAGCGGGCCATGAACGATTCGAAACGCCCCTGTACGCTGAAGTGGAGCGTTACGTCGCGATTGGTGCGAATGTAGGCGATGTCGCGGTGGCCGAGAGCCATGAGATGGCGTGCGGCAAGCTCGGATCCCTGCTTGTCGTCGATGCGCACGGCCGCGCTGAAGCCGCGCTCTTCCGGCAGGCTCGAGTTGATGCCGATGATCGGCACATTGACGGACCTGAGCTGCTCGATCTCATTGGCGTCGATGTCGAAGGAAATGACGATCACCGCGTCGACATTGCGGCGCACCGGCAGCATGTCGAAGAATTCGCGGCGCTCCTCGGTGCTCGACATCTGGTAGATGGAGATGTCGTAGCCTTCATCATGGAATATCTCGTTGAGTCCTTCGATGATGGATGAGCTGAACCACAGGTTGAGCCTTCCGGAAACCAGTACTGCAATGCGTAGCGCGCGGCCGGTTTTCAACGCGGCTGCGGAGCGTGAGATGGAGAAGTTCAGCTCGTCGGCTGCTTTCATCACCTTGTCTCGGGTGGCTTTCGACACGAGGTCGGGGCGTGTGAACGAACGCGAAACCGTCGAGATGGACACGTGCGCAAGCTGCGCTACATCTTGAATACTGCTTTTCATTTTTTTCCCTTGTAACTGCGTACGTTCCAGCATACTGTATTGCAACACGTTTGCAATACATGCATTACAAACGTTTTCATCATAGCAGGAAAAGTGTAAAAGTGTTTGATATGACAACAATTTTAGAGGGTCACAAAATATGACAACGTTGGTAAAATCACGTCTTGAGACATGCGAAAATGACAACGTTTGACATCTTGTGTCATGCCGTTTATCATGACGAATGTAAGCACCGGAAAGGTGGAGAACAGAGCAGTGATCCGCTGATTCGGTTAAAAATGCAAGATTCCGCACCGCGTTGACGCGGTGCGGAATGGAGAAGGAAGAAAGCAGGCAGGCTATGATCAGCATGGCTGGCAAGGCGATACGCAAATGGTGGGCGCTGTTCGCGCTACCGACGTTTGCCGCATTCATTATTGGATTTGTCGTTCCATTCATCATGGGCGTCTATCTGAGCTTTTGCAAGTTCACTACGGTTACCGACGCCGAGTTTGTAGGGCTTAAGAACTACACCCGTGCACTGCAGGATAAGGAATTCCTGCATGCGCTGGGCTTCTCTACGTTGCTGACTATCGTTACCACGATTGTGATCAACGTGGTCGCGTTCTCCATCGCGTACATGCTTACCAAGGCGATCAAGGGATCGAACATTTTCCGTTCGGTGTTCTTCATGCCGAACCTGATTGGTGGCATCATTCTGGGCTACATTTGGATGCTGCTGCTCAACGGCATTCTCGCGCACTGGGCGCGCTCGCTGACCTATAGCGCAACGTACGGCTTCTGGGGTCTGGTCGTGCTGGTGTGCTGGCAGCAGATCGGCTACATGATGATCATCTACATCGCCGGCATGCAGTCGCTGCCGACCGACGTGCTCGAAGCGGCTTCCGTGGATGGCGCAAATGGCACGCAGACCATGTTCAAGATCATCATTCCGCTGATGATGCCATCAATCACCGTGTGCTCGTTCCTGTGCGTTACCAACGGCTTCAAGCTCTATGACCAGAATCTCGCATTGACGAACGGCGCTCCGTCGAACATGTCTGAAGGCCTGGCGATGAACATCACTCGCACCTTCTATGGCCGCGTCGGCTGGGAAGGCGTTGGACAGGCCAAGGCAGTGCTGTTCTTCGTGCTTGTCGCGATTGTTGCGCTGATTCAGAATAAGCTGACGACTTCCAAGGAGGTGGAAGCATGATTTCCGGAGAAAAGGTCAAGCACGGCGGATTGTGGACCGTACTGTTTTCCTTGGTATCGCTGGCATGGATTTTCCCGATCGTGCTGGTGGTCATTAACTCCTTCAAGCAGAAGGCGTACATTTCGCGTAACGCGTTCTCCATTCCGACCGGCAAGGCGTTCGTTGGATTGGAAAACTATACCCGTGGCATTGAAACCACGGATTTATTCGCCAGCTTCGGCTGGACCCTGCTGATCACGGTCGGTTCGGTGATTTTGATCCTGGTGTGCACCTCGATGTGCGCATGGTGGATCGTGCGTGTGAACAATTGGGCTGCGAAGCTGCTGTACACGTTGTTCCTGTTCAACATGATCGTGCCGTTCCAGATGGTGATGTTCACGCTTTCGAAGCTTGCCGACACGCTGAAGCTCAATACTCCGTGGGGCTTGTGCATTGTGTATTTGGGATTCGGCGCAGGCCTGGCCGTGTTCATCTTCACCGGTGTGATCAAGGGCATTCCGCAGTCGTTGGAAGAGTCCGCGATGATTGATGGCGCTTCCGTGCCCCGCATTTTCTTCCAGATTGTGGTGCCGATCATGAAGCCGTCGATCGTGTCTGTTGCGATTCTGCAGGCGATGTGGATTTGGAACGACTACCTGCTGCCGTACCTGACGCTCGACTTGGGCAAGTACAAGACCATTTCCGTGGCCATCCAGTACCTCAAGGGCGGTTACGGTTCCGTTGATATGGGTGCCATGATGGCCTGCCTGGTGATGGCCATCATCCCGATCATCGTCTTCTACCTCATCTGCCAGAAGCACATCGTCAAGGGTGTAATGGCTGGTGCAGTCAAGGGATGATCGAAGATCATCCCTTGTGGGACAGCGCAGTGCGCTGTCCCAAGGCTCCAGCCTGAGCGAGGCCGACAGGCCTCGCGAAGGTAGCATTGAGCCCGGCCGAAGGCCGGTCCTTAATTGCAGGTCCGAAGGCGGAGCCGTCAAGGATGATCCTTCGATCAGCCACGGAAAAACGCCGCTGCCTCGCAAAAAAGAGTCCGAACGAGAGAAATCTCGCTCGGACTCTTTCATATCCGAATCAGAAAACTACTTCATATATTTGCGGAACACGTGCTCGAAAATCGGCACGTGAATCATAATCATGGTGCCGTAGCCCAAAACGAGTAGCAGGAACAGGCCTTGCGGCATGTAAAACCAGCTGCCGACCAAAAGCGCGATGTAAATCGCGTCTATGGCGGCCATGCCGAGCGTGTGCCCGATATTGCTCACGCCGAATACGAAGGCGTTGCCGAGTGTGCGCCAGAACGAGTTTTCGAAGCGTGACTGCAATGCCCAGATCCATTCGAATCCGATGGCCCATACGATGCTCAACGCGAATTTCGGAATCAGCAGCGGCGTGATCTGCAGCACGATCCATGAGTACACGCTGATCGCCCCGGCAATGCCGAAAATCAGCCAATAGCCGGTTGCTTTTACGAAGTTTGACCGGAATGCGGCGAAATAATTGCGGGTGACGGTGCCTTCGCCTGCGAGCGAGCGTCGTGCCGCATCGTGACCGGCGGTCAAGGCCGCGCCGATGGTGATGATCGGAATGCTGGTGACCAACATGAGGATGTTGATCCAAATCGCGTCGACGGCGTCGCTGAGGCCGCGCATAAAGCCGGAGTCGGGTGATAGGAACTTCATGCGCACCAGTCTACTCGGCGGTGCGGCAATCGTTTTCATATATAAAACCGTTTACCGCATACTATTTCTTGTGAAAACTCTTGTTATTGTTGTCATTAAACAGAGGATTAAACAGGGCGTCGAACAGAGATAAAGAAAAGTCCCGTCAAATATTTCGTTTGACGGGACTTTTCTGGTGTTGTGTGAGGAAATTTTACTTTCGGGAAATCATCATCGGAGAAAGCTTACTTTTCACCGTTCATGATGGCGGAAAGCGACTTCACGCGCGGCAGGTCGAACACTTCGTCGGTGTGCACCACCTTGTGGTCGGGGCCTGCCAGCGGCACACGCCAGTTGCAGTATTCGCTGGACGTGCCCGGCTGGTTTTGTGCGCGGGTTTCGCCGACGCCGTCCACCAGCGCCGCCTGCAGAAGCACGGATGGTGAGTGGAGCAGCATTTTGTGCATCGCTTCGACGATTTCCTGAATATGATTGTCGACGTCCGCTGCGATTTCCGGCGTGATCAGTTCGCTTTCGACCAGTCGGTCAAGCATGGCCTGGCGCTCCGCGGTTGCGGATGCCTGGAATTCCTCGACCGGGCCGGTGAGCAGGTGCAGTTTCTCACGCAGTTTGACGTGTTCGAACTGCAGGTAGCCGGCGGTTGGCGGCATATCGTGCGTGGTTACGGAAGCCAGCGCGTACTTGCGGTAGTCGGCCGGGTCGGCGTACGGGTCGCCGGCGTTGGGGGAGTCGTCCACGCGGGCGAACCATTCCACCATGCAGCCGAGCAGGCCGTGCTCGGCGAGCACATTGCGCACGTAATCGGGCACGGTGCCGAGATCTTCGCCCACCACCAGGCCATTCACGCGGGAGGCTTCGATCGTGAGGATCGCGATCATCGCCTCATGGTTGTAGGTGACGTACGCGCCACCGCGTGCACCTTCGCCCTGCGGAATCCACCACAGGCGGAACAGGCCGAGCACATGGTCGATGCGCACCGCGCCCGCGTGCGAAAACATGTTGTGCACCATTTCGCGGTACACGCCGTAACCGGTTTTGGCGAGATAATTCGGATTGAACGGCGGTTGTCCCCAATCCTGGCCCTGCTGGTTGTAGAAGTCCGGCGGGCAGCCCACGGTGACGCTGCCGACGGCGAAACGTTCCGGATTCCACCACACGTCGGCGCCCAGCGAATGCACGCCCACGGCCATGTCTTGCATGAGGCCCAATGCCATGCCGCTTTCGCGCGCGGCGGTCTGTGCGGCGGTCACCTGTTCGTCGGCGATCCACTGCAGCCAGCATTCGAAGTCGACCATATCGGCATGATCGTGTAGTAGTTCGGCCACTTCCGGCGAATCACGGTTCGTCTCCGCAAACCATGTGCCCTCCCACGGAGCGCCCCACACCTGGAATGCCACCGACCATGCGGCGAACGCACGCAGATCGGGGCCGGCCGCTTCCTTGAACGCTTCGAACGAGGCCTGGCGCTCGGCGGAACGCGGCACCTTGAACACGAGCTGCAGAGCTTGGCGCTTATGCCACCACGCGGAGTTGATGTCGAGTTCGTCGGCGTTGTCGTTGGCGGGGGCCACTTCGGCGTGCAGACGCTCGACCTCGGCCTTTGCTTCCTCGTCAAGCCCTGCATATTCCTCAATATTCTGCGGGCGAATATAGGTGACGTTCATGAATCGGCGCGATTCCGGCAGGTACGGCGACGGTTCGAGCGGCTCGACCGGCGCGGTCGCGTGAATCGGGTTGATGAGCATGAAGTCGGCATGAGACTTTTCGGCGGCGTCGGTGAGCAGCAACTTCAGGTCGCCATAATCGCCCACGCCCCACGATTCGGCGGAGCGGATGGAATACATTTGCGCCATCCAACCCCAACGCTGCTTTTCGGCGACCGCCGGTGGCAGGGTCATGCGTGCCGGGGCGCAGATCAGTCGCGCCTCGCCGTGCAATGGGCCCGCGTTGACGCGCAACGTGTGGTAGCCGGCGGGAATGTCGTCGGGCAGAGTGAGCGTAAGTGAGCCTTCGGCCTGCGAGGTCAGGTACATGCACAGGTTGCCTTCGTACTGCGTGCCGTCTTCGAGTAGCAGGCGCAGCGTCACGTCATGGCCTTTCGCGCGGATCGGCGTGGTTGACTCCTTGCCGATAAACTTCACGATGGTCGGTTCCACGAGCGTGTCTGCGATGTGATGCTTGGTGAGTTCGTACGATGTTGTGATCGCCTCGTCGCTGGACGCGTCCACACCGAGCGCCGCAAGCACGGAGACGAGCACTTCGTCGCGGATTTCCACGTAGGTGCCGAGCTGGTCGATGTACGACGTTGATATGCCGTTGAGCTTGGCGAGCTGGATAAGCGGTCGTGCGATGCGTTCCGCGCTTTCGGTTTGTTGGGTTTCCGCCATAGGTTCCTTCTTCCCTGGGCCGTTGATGGCCAATCATGCTGCATTGCCACGCGATTGGCGCGCTTCGGTGCGATCAATCGTTCTGATATGTACTGTAGCATATGGTGACATCGTTTTCAATAGGCGTGTTATTGGGTGTAAACGTTGCTGTATTGCGATTTCTTGACTGTCTTATGGATGAGAAATAAGAAAAATGTTTTTTCTATTTGACTATCGTTTGCAATCTGGAGGTTGCGGTAACCTCATGTATAACGCATGTAACTCATTGGTTTGCAATGGCGGCGGTTGCAAAGTGGCAATAGCCGCCGCCGGTAAAGCGGCGACGATGCCGACGAGAGGACCTGTTATGGAAAATGTGACGCATACCCCTAAATATGAGGTTGTGTTCTTCGATTTGTATGGAACGCTTATCGACATACGTACCGACGAACAGTGCGACGCGGCCTGGCAGGCCTTGTATGACGCCGCATGCGAATTGGGCGCGCAATACGATTCGGTCGAGGCGTTGCGTGAGCGTTTTAAAAAACTTGAGGCGCGCGAAATAGCGCATCAGTCGAATCATGCCATCGTTCGCAATGGGTGGGACGAGTTCGACGTACTACCGGTATACCGATCGTTGCTCATGAATCGCAGCGATGAGGCGGAACGTTTGCTGGCATTGCCGCAAGCCGCTCAAAAAGCCGCATGGGCGTTCCGGCAGGGCAGCACCAGTATGATCCGCCTGTACCCGGGGGCTCTGGAAATGATCGAAAAACTGCAGGAATCCGGCATTGTCGTGGCGCTGCTGAGCAACGCGCAATCCTGCTACACCCGCGCAGAACTGGAAATGACGGGACTTGTCAACGTGCTTGACGACGTGATCATCTCCAGCGAGGAGAAGATCCGCAAGCCCGCGCGCGACTTGTACATGCTGGCGCTCGACCGCGAATTCGTGACCGCCAAGCATGCACTGATGGTGGGCAATGACGAGCAGAACGATATTGTTGGCGCTCGTACCGCGGGCATTGACGGCGTGTATTTTCGTACGGAGATTTCGCCGGCAGATGATCCGGAAACATCGAGTTATGCAGTGCGTTCGTTTACCGGCGCCGATTATGAGGGATTGCTGGATTACGTGCTGAACGCCTGACCTTGCGTGGTACGCGGTGCGTATTGCGCGGCACTGAAATGTGCGGGAATGTACTATCGCAAGAAGGAAGAAATGCGATGGTAGGGGAGCGATGAAGAAATCAGATATTTCCAATATTTCGAATGCTGAAAGTGTTGAACGCGCTGAAGATAGCGGACAGTCGAATGCGCAACCGAGCGGGCAGATGAGTGGGCAGTTCAGTAAGAAAGCGGACCGGCTGTTTGGCGCGGATCCTGCGGGACTCGACGAATCCGCGCGAGGCATTGCAGTGCTGGTGATCGTCGGCGTGGCAGTAGGGCTACTATCCGGCATGTTTGGCATTGGCGGCGGTACTGTGATTGTGCCCGCGCTGGTATGGCTCGGACTGACGCAACGTAATGCGGCGGCGACGTCAATGCTTGCGATCGTACCAACCTCGATTTCCGGCGTCATTTCTTACGCGACTTGCGGGAATGTGGACTGGCTCGCCGCGCTGCTGCTGTTTTGCGGCATGTTCGTAGGCGGCCAGATCGGCAGCTGGCTGCTTTCGCGCTTGTCGGAACTCGTATTGCGATGGATTTTCGTAGTGTTTCTCGTGTTTGTGGTGGCCAATCAGATTAGTTTCGTGCCGTCGCGCGACCAGCACATTGCGATGAGTGCGTTGACCGGAGTTTGCCTGGGGCTGCTGGGTGTGGTGATTGGCACGTTGGCGGGACTGCTGGGAATTGGCGGCGGGGCTCTCGCCGTGCCCGCACTATCGATGCTGTTCGGCGCGTCCGATCTGATTGCGCGAGGTACGTCGCTGCTGGCCATGTTCCCGAACTCGATTACCACAAGCGCGGCAAACCTGAAACGCAAGCTGGTGCATGTAAAGGCCGCGCTGGTTATTGGCTTGGTGGCTGCCGTTACCGCGCCATTCGGTACGTGGATAGCGGGCGTAGTCTCGCCACGCGTCGGCTCGATTCTGTTCGCATGCTACCTGTGCGTGCTCCTGATTCGCTCGATATTCGTAGCCGTAAAAGCCACCCGATCCGTCCACGCTTCCGCCTGACCGTCAGCACATCATGCGACAAAAGCATGAGTCATGATTCAGTTTTAAGGGTGAATATTGGGGATGATGGTTGGAGGAAAGGGAATTTGAGATAAGTGTTCACTTTGTAAAGACGAGAGTTCACGTTTCGTTCGTCTAAAACGCCTCGGAAGTTGATTTGCGAAATCTAGCGTGGAGATCGCAATACAGCACAGGCTAAAGAAAGAAGAAAAAGATGAACAATCGAAGGGCTCTCAAAGGAGCGATTGCAGCAATCGCTTCCGCTGCAACGCTCGGTGCGCTCGCGGCACCGGCACTCGCCAACGAAACTTCCACTTACAATCTGAACGGCAAGTCCGTTGCGGAACTGGCTCAGCACGGCGGCGCACAGCGCATTGCAGCCATCGGCAACGGCACCGCCAAGAACGTCATCCTGTTCATCGGTGACGGCATGGGCGATTCCGAAATCACCGTCGCCCGCGATTATCTCAAGGGTGCAAACGGCCACTTCGAAGGCCTCGACGCAGTCGGCCAGCCGGCAGAGCTCGGCGACACCAATGCCGGCACCGGCCAGTACACCACCTTCTCGCTGGGCGGCAACAGCGGCGACAGCGCGGTCGGCAAGGATGACAAGGGCGGCCTCAACGCCAACCCGAACCCGGGCAAGCTCACCGCAGTGACCGATTCCTCCGCATCCGGCTCCGCATGGGCAACCGGCACTAAGACTTACAACAACGCGGTCGATGTAGACGTTTATGGCAATCCGCAGCTCAATCTGTTCGAACTCGCCAAGGCGGCAGGCAAGGCCACCGGCAATGTGACCACCGCCGAAATCCAGGACGCCACCCCGGCCGTGCTCGAATCGCACTCCACCGAGCGTGGCTGCTACGGTCCGCAAGGCAAGACCGACGGTTCCTCTAATGATGCTGCGAAACGTTGCCTCGTGAATCAGCTCAAGGAGAACGGCGGCATCGGTTCCATTTCCGAGCAGTTGCTCGATACCCGCGCCGACGTGACCATCGGCGGCGGTTCCAAGTACTTCCGCCAGACCGTTCAGGGCGGCGAATATGCTGGCAAGACCGTGTGGGAGCAGGCCAAGGAAATGGGCTACCAGACCGTCGAGAACGATCCGGCTGCCATGAACGCGCTCGAATACAAGGAAGGCCAGCCGGTGCTCGCCCTGATGAGCGACGGCAACATGCCTACCAAGTTCAACCCATCCAAGGCCACCGCCAAGGACCCGGCCAAAGACGCCAACCCGACCGTATGCACTCCGAACGCCGACTGGCTCGGCAACCAGGGCTCCTCGCTCGCTGACATGACCAAGAAGGCGCTCGATCTGCTCGAAGCCAACCCGGCCGGCAACACAAACGGCTACTTCCTGCAGGTTGAAGGCGCTTCCATCGACAAGCAGGATCACGCTGGCAACGCTTGCGGCCAGATTGGTGAAACCGACGATTTCGATCAGGCCATCGCCTACGCCATGAAGAACGTTGATCTGAGCAACACCCTCGTGATCGTTACCGCCGACCACGCCCACACCTCCCAGATTCTCAACGCTCAGCCGGCTTATGCGCTCTCCACCGTGCTCAAGACCGCTGACGGCAACAACATGGTCGTCTCCTACGGCACCGCTGAAGCTGACTCCCGCGACGAGGACGGCGGCTACAACGGTGGCGACATGGCTCACACCGGCACCCAACTGCGCATCGCCGCTTCCGGCCCTGGGGCCCAGCGCGTGATTGGCCTGACCGACCAGACCGACAACTTCTACACCATCGCCAACACCCTCGGCCTTGCCTCCACCTCCGATGCTCAGCAGTCGCTCTCCAACGACGCCAAGACCGAAGTCAAGCTCACCGATGGCAAGTATGTGGCCGAATCCACCGGATTCAACGGCGACGCAGTGCTCTCCTATGAACTCAAGGACAAGTCCGGCAACGTGGTCGTCGCTTCCGACAGCTCCACTCCGGTCTCCGGCGTGCGCGTCAAGACCGCTCAGACCACCGGCATCACGCTCGACAAGGTCACTGAAGGCAATGAGTACACGCTCACCGTCACCGGCCGCCAGTCTGGCAAGACCGTGACCGTCGACTTCCAGGCTCCGGCCCGTGATTCCTCAGATGAGAAGCCGGGCGACGGTAAGAATGACGTGATTGCTTCCGGCAAGGTGAACAACAATCCGAAGTCCGGTGTGCTCGGCAACACTGGTTCCGCGATCTCCATCGCCGCACTTGCGATCGCCATGCTGGCCGCAATCGCGATGATTGTCAAGACCACCAAGATCAGCCGCTGAAAATCTGAAGAGATCTGAAGATCACGGACTAGATCCGGATCGCACGCGTCGCAGTGTGATCCGGATCTTTTATCTCACCGTACGATCAGGTTTGATGGCGATCGTATCTTGAAATCGTATCCTGATATTGCACTTAAGATTACGTCCGAAAAAAAAGTTGAGCTCTCTTCGCTCAACTTTTTTGTAGATTTGGGAATAATCGCTTGCGAATCAAAGTTGAGTGGTGTAGGCTCAAGTTTTGGAAAGTCCGAGAGACGGCAAACCGAAACTTGGGCGAAAGAACGAACAGAACAGAAAACGCATAGCGAACCTATCTACAAAGGAGACAAGTTATGGGACGCGCAGTTGGCATCGATCTGGGTACTACCAATTCCTGCATCGCAACTCTTGAAGGTGGCCAGCCCACCGTTATCGTGAACGCTGAAGGCGCTCGCACCACGCCGTCCGTCGTGGCATTCAGCAAGTCCGGTGAAATCCTCGTCGGCGAAGTTGCCAAGCGTCAGGCCGTGACCAACGTCGACCGCACCATCAGCTCCGTCAAGCGCCACATGGGCACCGACTGGACCGTTGAAATCGACGGCAAGAAGTGGACTCCGCAGGAGATCTCCGCACAGGTGTTGATGAAGCTGAAGCGTGATGCCGAAGCCTACCTCGGTGAGCCGGTCACCGACGCTGTGATCACCTGCCCGGCATACTTCAACGACGCTCAGCGTCAGGCCACCAAGGACGCCGGCACCATCGCAGGTCTGAACGTGCTGCGTATCATCAACGAGCCGACCGCGGCCGCACTGGCTTACGGCCTCGAAAAGGGTAAGGAAGATGAAACCATTCTGGTCTTCGACCTCGGTGGTGGCACTTTCGACGTGTCCCTGCTGGAGATCGGCAAGGATGACGACGGCTTCTCCACCATTCAGGTGCAGGCCACCAACGGCGACAACCACCTGGGCGGCGACGATTGGGATCAGAAGATCATCGACTGGCTCGTCGGCGAAGTCAAGAACAAGTACGGCATCGACCTGAGCAAGGACAAGATCGCCCTGCAGCGCCTGAAGGAAGCCGCAGAACAGGCCAAGAAGGAGCTGAGCGCTTCTTCGAGCACTTCCATCTCCATGCAGTACCTGGCCATGACCCCTGACGGCACTCCGGTGCATCTGGACGAAACCCTGACCCGCGCACACTTTGAGAGCATGACCTCCGACCTGCTGGGTCGCTGCCGCACCCCGTTCAACAACGTGCTGCATGACGCTGGTATCGGTGTTTCCGATATCGACCACGTGGTGCTCGTCGGCGGTTCCACCCGTATGCCGGCCGTCAAGGAGCTCGTCAAGGAGCTCACCGGCGGTAAGGAAGCCAACCAGTCCGTGAACCCGGATGAAGTCGTGGCAGTCGGCGCAGCCGTGCAGTCCGGCGTCATCAAGGGCGACCGCAAGGACGTGCTGCTCATCGACGTGACCCCGCTGTCCCTCGGCATCGAAACCAAGGGTGGCATCATGACCAAGCTCATCGACCGCAACACCGCCATTCCGACCAAGCGTTCCGAAGTCTTCTCCACCGCTGAAGACAACCAGCCGTCCGTGCTTATTCAGGTTTACCAGGGCGAGCGTGAGTTCGCTCGCGACAACAAGCCGCTGGGCACCTTCGAGCTGACCGGCATCGCTCCGGCTCCGCGTGGCGTTCCGCAGATCGAAGTCACCTTCGATATCGACGCCAACGGCATCGTGCACGTTTCCGCCAAGGACAAGGGCACTGGCAAGGAACAGTCCATGACCATCACCGGCGGTTCCGGTCTGGGCAAGGACGAGATTGACCGCATGGTCAAGGAAGCCGAAGCTCACGAAGCCGAAGACAAGAAGCGCAAGGAAGACGCCGAAACCCGCAATCAGGCTGAATCCTTCGCCTATCAGACCGAGAAGCTCGTCAACGACAATAAAGACAAGCTCTCCGACGATGTGGCCAAGGAAGTCACCGACAAGGTCAACGAGCTCAAGGAAGCCCTGAAGGGTGAGGACATTGAGAAGATCAAGTCCGCCCAGAGCGAGCTGATGACCTCCGCGCAGAAGATCGGTCAGGCCCTCTACGCACAGCAGGGTGCCGCCGACGCTGCAGGCGCCGCTGGTGCTGCAGGTGCTGCCGGTTCCGCTCCCGCTGACGACGACGTGGTTGACGCCGAAGTCGTGGACGATGACGACAAGGACAACAAGTAATCATGTCCGACTTCAACAAGGACGAATATCTGAACGACCTGCCCGACATGGACACCCTGCCCGGGCAGGCCGCCCCTGCAGCCGGTGCATCGCAGGAGTCGCAGAATAATGGCGATTCTGCAGCAACTGCATCTGCCGATTCCGCAGCTTCTGAAACTGCGGCAACGGCCGCGAACGCAGCATCTTCCGAATCGCAAGAAAACGGCGATGCTGCGGATAGTGCAACGCAAGATGGTGAAGATACGCTGACTCCGCTTGGCCAGGCCAAGAAGGAAGCGGCGGAATATCTTGAAGCACTCCAGCGCGAACGTGCGGAATTCATCAACTTCCGCAATCGTTCACAGAAGGAACAGGAACGCTTCCGCCAGCATGGCATCATCGACGTGCTGACCGCGCTGCTGCCGGCACTTGATGACATTGATCGCATTCGTGAACACAGCGAAATGGACGAGTCCTTCAAAGCCGTTTCCGCCAAAATCGACAAGGCGTTCGAAAAGTTCGGCGTCGAGAAGTTTGGCGAAAAAGGTGAGGATTTCGACCCGACCAGGCATGACGCGATCCTGCACAAGCCGGATCCGCAGGCCGAGAAGGAAACCGTCGACACCGTGGTGGAAGCCGGCTATCGCATCGGCGATCGCGTGATTCGCGCGGCTCGCGTGGTCGTGGCATCCCCGCAGAACTGAACGCAGTGACATTCTCGATTTCGACACTAACAACCGCAAAACAACACGCAGTGACATCAGCGACCTCGTGAAAGGAGGCACATCATGGCTGAGAATGAATGGCTGAGCAAGGATTTCTACAAGGTCCTCGGTGTCTCCAAAGACGCCACGGACGATGAGATCACCAAGGCGTACCGCAAGCTGGCGCGTAAGTACCATCCTGATCTGAACAAGACCAAGGAGGCCGAGGAGAAGTTCAAAGACATTTCCGAAGCTTACGACGTGCTCAGCAACAAAGACAACCGCCAGAAGTACGACGCCATCCGCCAGTTTGGCATGGGTGGCGCGCGCTTCGCCGGCGGTTCCGGTGCGGGCGGATTCGATGCGGGGGCGTTCTCCGACATCTTCGGATCGATGTTCGGCGGTGGCGCTGGAGCGTATGGTGCGGGCGGTAATGGTTCGCGCATCCGCTTCCAGAACGGCGGCAACCCGAATATCAACGATATTTTCTCGATGTTCGGTGGCGGTGCGGGCGGACCTGCCGGGGCTGGTGCGTATGGTACCGCCGCTGGCGCCGGAAGCCCTTACGGGGGCGGCTACGAGCAGGCTGCGCAACCGGAAGACGGCGAGGACCGTAACTCCAAGATCAACTTGACCTTCCGCCAGTCGGTCAAGGGGGCAACGGTTTCGCTGTCTGCCGATGGCAAGAAGTTCAAAACGCATGTTCCGGCAGGCGTGCGTGATGGGCAGAAGATCCGCATTTCAGGCAAGGGAAAGCCGGGGCGTAACGGCGGCAAAAACGGCGATCTGTACCTGCAGATCAGCGTTGTCGAAGATCCGAAATTCAGCCTACGCAAGCGTGACATCATCATGGATCTGCCGATCACCGTCGGCCAGGCCGTAGCTGGCGCGAAAGTGACTGCGAAAGACGTCGACGGCAACGAAGTCACCTTCAAAGTGCCGGCGGGCTCATCCAGCGGCACGGAAGTGCGTATTTCCGGCAAAGGTGTGGCCAACAGGCAGGGCAACGGCGATCTGGTCGGGCGCGTGCAAATCCGCATCCCCGATAAGCCAGGCCTGAAAGTCAAGCATGCGGCGAAGGAATTCGACAAGGAGTGCGGTGACTTCGCCGACGAACTTGCCAAGGAGCGCTGATCGCCATGGCACGCGCATCTCGGACCTCCCAAGCCCGCGCGGCGCGGCAGGCCAAAATGCTGTACGACATGTGTGCGATGGCGATTGTGGCTGGCAGGGCCGATCTTGATGGAGCAGACGAAGTTGGTTTCGACATCGAACTGCCGATGTTCACGGTCGGCCGTGCCGGTGAGCTTGCCAACGTGCACCCCCAAACACTTCGCCAATACGATCGGCTTGGGCTTGTGGTGCCGCAGCGCACGGATGGCGGCGCCCGCCGCTACTCATTGCGAGACATCGCCCGCCTTGCGAAAGCGCAGCAGCTGAGCCAGGAAGAGGGCATCAATCTGGCCGGTATTGCACGGATCCTTTCCCTGGAGGAGGAGAACCGCGAGCTGCGCCGTCAGGTCGAGCGTCTGCGCAAGCCAGCCGGTTCCAGCGTGTTCGCAGCTGATGCAGATGGCGACATTGTGGAGATTGAACGTTCCCGCCGTGCGCGCATGTGGCGTAGGCAGATTCAGGTCAATGCCCGACAGCTGCCATCGCGTGAGTTCGTGGAGTCCGCGCGTGCCGCGACCGACGCATACGACACGCCCAATGGGGCTATCGTACGCGAAAACGAGGGTATTCAGAGGGGTAAATCCGCCTCTAAGCCCGTTTCCAGGTCAATCGTGCTTTGGAGGGATTGACCGATTTTCGGAAAATACTGAAAATATTAACAAAACAGGCATATCTTGCAACGGATGTGCCTGTTTTGTTATATAGTTTTGCCAAATGCATTACTTTCTGTGACGATGTCGTTGTTGTGGGAAATAATGTTGAGTATCCGCGTTCTGACTGTCATTCTTCCGGTCATTAAGGTGCTTCGGTGAAAGGTGGTTCTCCTTTTCTATGAGAAATCATGGGATAGGGGGTAAGATAAGCGGCAAGAACAGGAAAGGTTAGGAGCGTACAGTGCCAAGAGTTGCGTTCACCGCTAAGACCCGTAAGTATCTCGGGTCTTTGGATGCCGTGGAATCGGTCACCCAGTATCGTATTTGTTACTCCAAGGAGTTTCGCGACGACTGCATGCGCAGGTATGCCGAAGGTGGCTCGCCTGCCGCGATTTTCCGCGAGGCAGGACTTGATCCGAAGATCATCGGCTACAAGCGCGTGGAACGTTGCATCGCCCGCTGGAAGGCGGAAGATGCGGAAAAGGCTACGGAAGTCGCTGGGGAAAACAAGGAGAATCAGGGAGAGTAGATTTCGAATCTTCCGATAGAAGCGAAATTTTTCGAATGTCATGGGTTGCGGCAATGGGGGTTGCCTGTAGTGTGTGAAACGGATGATTTCGCAGACGTGAGTTATTGCGTTGATGTGGAAAGCGCTCGGATGAAAGAACGTCCGGGCGCTTTTTGTTTACCGGTGTGCTGCTGCCTTGTTTGTTGTTTTGTTGCAACATTCGCAAACGTTGCATCTGTTTGCAAATTTGCCGTCTTGCCGCTCTGCTGAAATGGCAGAGGAAATCGCGATGGACGGCGCCGCACGCAAATCCGGTGCTCCGAGTCCGACGGTCGTAAGGGAGGAACATCATGACCGAGTCTAACCTGATGGTCAAGGCTGTGTTTTGGGATATGGACGGTACTCTGATCGATTCCGAGCCGTACTGGCATGAGGGGGAGATGAAAATCGCAGCCGCGCATGGCGGGTATTGGGATGAGGAGCTTGCCTGGCAGGGTTCGGGTACGCCGGTTCCGGATGTGGCTCGCCGTATGGTGGGGCATGGTTGCCAGCTGTCGATCGAGGAATTGGCCAAGGCATGATCGATTATGTAGCCCAGAAGGAATTCGAGTGCATTCCATGGATCGAAGGCGTGGAAGACGTGCTTGTTGCGTTGCGCGATGCGGGTGTCCCTTCGATGCTGGTCACCACGTCGCCGCGTCATCTTGCGGAGAATCTGGTTGCGCAGGCGCCGGCCGGTGCGTTCGCGGGCTACGTGTGCGGCGATGACGATGTTGAGAAGAAGCCGTCTCCGGCCCCGTATTTGGAGGCTGGTCGCCGCCTGGGCATCGCTCCGGAAGATATGAAGTACTGCATTGCGGTCGAAGATTCCATGTCTGGTTTGCGTTCGGCTGTCGCTTCCGGTGCGACGACGATTGGTCAGACCGGATTCATGCGGATCGACAATTCCAACGGCCCGCAGTTCGCCTCGATTAAGGGGTATGAGGGCATCGACGTGGCCTCGCTTGACGCATTCGTACGTCAGCGTACGTCTCAAGCCTAAATTTGCGCCCTATCTCGCTTATATATGGCAGATACATGAGTTCGGGGGTGTTTGGTGAGGATTGGTGGTTGGTGACCGGCATGTATGGGCAAAGAAAAAGCCCGCTGCGGTGGAATGAATGCAGCGGGCTTAGTGGAGCCGACGGTAGTCGAAACCGCGACCTCTTCGATGCGAACGAAGCGCTCTACCAACTGAGCTACGGCCCCATGTCTTAAGACAACTCTCGTGATTCTAGTACGAGGTCTGTACTAATGCAATTCCCGATGGTCGCGTGTTGCTATGATTTCTATGAAAAGCATACGAAAATGGCGTCTTCCGAATGATCGAAAGACGCCATTTTCACCAAGAAAAGGAGGGAAACGAAAGATCAGGCTTCTACGGTTTCGGTAGAAGCTTTCTTCTTACCGAACTTAGCCTTGAGCAGGCCGACGATCGTAGGAATCAGCGACAGCACGAGAATCGCAATGATGACCAGCTCGAAATGCTTTTGTACGGCCGGGATGCCGCCGAAGAAGTAGCCGAGCAGCGTGAACAGGGTGGACCAGCACAGGCCGCCGAGTACGGAGAACGGGGTGAAACGGCTCCAACGCATGCCGGAAATGCCGGAAATGAACGGCATGAACGTGCGGATGAACGGGAAGAAACGGCCGAGAAACACGGCGAGCGGGCCCCATTTTTCGATCATGCCTTCGGTTTTGGCGAGGCGTTCGGGGGTCATGGCCTTGACTTTGCCGGATTCGATGATGCGACGGCCAAAGAAGTGGCCGATCCAGTAGTTGCACTGGTCTCCGATGATCGGCGCGCACCAGACCACGGGCAGCAGCGCGAACAGCGGTAGCGCGGAAACGCCGGTCTGGGCGTCGGGCGCGGCGAAGAAGCCGGCGGCGAATAGCAGGGAGTCGCCCGGCAGGAACGGGAAGAACACGACGCCGGTTTCGACGAACACGATCAGGAAGATGAAACCAAGCGTAGGGGCGACGCCCATAGAGATCCAGCCGGCAATCGCGGTGCGTGGATCCTTGAGCAGGTTAATGAAGAAGTTGATAATTCCCATGGAATGCTCTCTGTGAGTACCTTACATCTAAACATTTAAAATTACGTGGTTCAGGCTTCCTTTGGCGGTTGGCCTGAACTTCCGCACGCCTGCGGAACCAATGTCAGCCTACCAGCGGCTCTCTAATGCAGCGCTTAGTAACGCCCGACGGGTGGTAAATCTGCACAAACAGGCGCAAAGTGTCAACTTCGCTCGACAATGAGGATACATGGCGTGCGCTCGTGGCGTGAGCATGCAATTGCAGGAAGATTCTTCCAGTCACTGGAGGAATCTTCCCGTTTTTAGTCTTGTGAGCGTCCGGATTCCTCCAGTGACTGGGGGTTTGGGTTGGTGTTGGGCTTGCGGGCGGGGTGATTCTTCCAGTGAGCGGAGGAATTGGGACGCTGGGAGGGCTGTTTTCCTTTGCGTTGGATAGGCTGAAGGCATGGAACGCATGAATGAGCGCGAATGCGAAGACAAGCGCGAACGTGAAGATGAAAACGCAGACGGCGATGCGGGACTTGACGCTCTCGTGAGCGGAACCAACGTTCCGCAAGGCACGGTCGTGCTGGCGGCCACGCCGATCGGCAATACTGCCGACGCTTCCGCACGCCTCATTGCGCTGCTGGAGCGCGCTGACATCGTTGCAGCCGAAGACACCCGCCGTCTCTATGCGCTCGCCAACCGTCTTGGCGTGCATGTGAATGGCCGCGTGGTGGCCTACCACGATCATAACGAGCGAGACAAGTCTGATGGTCTGCTTGACCAGGTGGAAACCGGTGCGACCGTGCTGGTCGTGTCCGACGCGGGCATGCCGACCATCAACGATCCGGGCTTGGCGATTGTGCGTCGCGCCATCGAACGCGGCCTGCCCGTCACCTGCGCTCCCGGCCCGTCCGCCGTACTGGACGCGCTGTGCCTATCAGGCCTGCCGACCGACCGATTCTGCTACGAAGGGTTCCTGCCGCGCAAGCATTCTGAACGCGTGCAATACTTGCGCACGTTGCGTTCGGAGCGCCGCACCATTGTGTTTTACGAGACTTTGCATCGCATCGACGATGCCATGGCCGACCTGCTTGACGTGTTCGGTCCGAACCGCAAGATGGCGCTTTGCCGCGAACTTACCAAGGATTTCGAGCAGATTCGCCGCGGAACCATCGCGCAGATTCGCCAAAGCGTGATCGACGAGCCTCCGCGCGGTGAAATGGTGTTGGTCGTCGCCGGCGCTTCCGAAGAAGAGGCCGATGCCGCGGTCCCCGCGTCGCTGAGCATAGAAGACTTGGCGGTACTGTCGATCGACCGTGCGCGGGAAGACAATCTGCGCATCAAAGACGCGATTTCGCAAGTCATTGCCGAGCACCCCCTTGCGGACGGCTCGCTCGCCAATCGCAAGCAGGTCTACAACACGGTTCTTGCCATGAAAGAGTAAGCTTTTCGCATTGTCTGCCGTTCGGCGATCGCTTGCCACACGATCGCTTGCCGCGCGATTGCCTGCTGCGTACTTGCGATTGCGTTGTTGCGTTGTAGTCACTTGTGATTGCGCTACTTTAGCCATCATGCGCAATCGCATCTAATGCGTGCGATTCCAACGATTCCAGCAGTATTTGCAGGGAACGTGCCACATCCGGTCCGTCGACTTGCGCAAGATATTCCAGCATCGCAGGTGTTGCGGAAGGATTGGCAATCAGCCATTTGCGCAGTCGAGGCGCATATTCCGCGATATGCCAGAGCACGTCCTGTGGGGTGTCGGGACTGCACGCCACCAGTGGCGTCAACGGAATCGGGGGAGATGGCGGGTCGACCAGCGGTTTTGGCCGTGGCTTGGGCTGGTATGGCGGTACTTTGCGCCTGCCGTGCGCCTTATGCCTGCTATGCGCCGCGCACATATTCGGCATCCTTACGGTTCATACGGTCTTCGCAATCCTTACGGTTCCCGTGTTCGTAACCTCTGCCGTCAATCGCAAGAATGTAATTCCGTGCCTGCGGAGCGTTGCGAATATGCTTCGCATCTTCCATGATTTGCATGCAATCGTTGGAACGAAAATGAAATTCCTGCATAAGCATGCAGATGATTTCAGAAACCTTCGATTCCGTTTCGGGGACGCAGTTCAGCGCCAGATCACATGCGGTGCGAACGGGTGTGGTCACGGTGATTGGGCCGACCTTAATGGTGTGCTCGGATGGTGCGACGCGGTTGAAAACGTTGATTTTTCGCCCGTATCGCAGCGTTCTGTAGTGGGCTTTCGCGATGACGTCTATGGAGTCGGGGAACGTGCCTCCCAGCCAGACCCATGCGGCGGTGCGCGCACATGCCACGGAACGGCTTGGCAATAGTGTCGCGATGATGCATGCCCGCCCGTACAACGTGTCCGAATCATGGCTTGAGTAGGCGTTCGCGCTGTCGAGCTTGCACAGCGCGCCGGATGAGGCCAACAGGTTCAGGCACATCGGTCCCGGAAGGTCGTCGTTGCCCAGAAGGGGTGGTGAAGTGTCCATGGGCGGTACAGTAGTGGATTCGATTCCTTCCTCGCCACTTTCCCCGAAAATCTGTGGATATGTGGAAAATGATTGTCGCGCAATGCAACAATGTGAATAAATCGGCAGATATTCAAACAATCGAAATCAACAATCGCACGTCAGTCCTCCAACAAAAATCCGACTACCGAAATACATTGAAAATGCGGGATATGGCGGTTTGTATAATCAGGCACCATGAGTCATATTTTGGTGAATGTTGCTTGGCCGTATGCTAACGGCCCCCGTCATATCGGTCACGTCGCCGGCTTCGGCGTGCCCTCCGACGTGTACGCGCGTTACGAGCGCATGAAGGGCAATGACGTGCTGATGGTGTCTGGCACCGACGAGCACGGCACCCCGATTCTGGTGGAAGCCGACAAGGAAGGCGTCAGCGCACAGGAGCTCGCCAACCGTTACAACCGTGTGATCGCCAAGGATCTGTGCGATCTTGGCTTGAGCTATGACCTGTTCACGCGCACTACCACCGGCAACCACGAGCAGGTGGTGCAGGAACTGTTCAAGCAGTGCCTTGCCAACGGCTACATCTACAAGGGCACCCAGAAGGTCGCCATCTCGCCGTCCACTGGCCGCACCCTGCCTGATCGTTACATCGAAGGCACCTGCCCGATCTGCGGTGCAGACGGCGCCCGCGGCGACCAGTGCGACGCCTGCGGCAACGAACTCGACCCAGACGAGCTTCTCAACCCCGTTTCCAAGATCAACGGCGAAACCCCGCGTTTTGAGGAAACCGAACACTTCTTCCTCGACCTGCCGGCGCTCGCCGAAGCCAATCTCGCATGGCTGAAGACCCGCGAAGGTTGGCGTACCAACGTCATTAACTTCTCCATCGGTTTGTTCAAGGAGGTCAAGCCACGTGCCATCACGCGTGACATCGACTGGGGCATTCCCGTTCCGGTTGCCGGCTGGATCGACAATCCGAACAAGAAGCTGTACGTGTGGTTCGACGCTGTGATCGGCTACCTGTCGGCATCCATCGAATGGGCTCGCCGCAAGGGCGATCCGGAAGCGTGGCGCGCATGGTGGAACGATCCGGAAACTCCGGGCTACTACTTCATGGGCAAAGACAACATCACGTTCCACTCCCAGATCTGGCCGTCCGAAATGCTCGGCTATAACGGCCAGGGATCCAAGGGCGGCGAAACAGGTAAGCTTGGCCCGTTGAACATGCCGGAGCAGGTTGTGGCTTCTGAGTTCATGACCATGGAAGGCAAGAAGTTCTCGTCTTCCCGCGGCATTGTCATTTATGTGAAGGATATTCTCGCCCGCTATCCTGTGGACGCCGTGCGCTACTACATTTCCGTGGCTGGTCCGGAAAGCTCCGATTCCGACTTTACGTGGGCTGAGTTCGTGCGCCACAACAACGAGGAGCTTGCCGCTTCCTGGGGCAATCTCGTCAACCGTGTGGCCAACCTGATGAATAAGAACTTCGGTGAGATTCCGGCGCTCGACGAGAACGAAATGACCGATGAGGATCGCGCTCTGCTGAGCGAAACCAAGGCCGCGTTCGACACGGTCGGCTCGCTGATCGAGAACCATCGCCAGAAGAACGCGCTGAGCGAAGCCATGCGTGTGGTTGGCGACATCAACAAGTACATTTCCGCCACTGAGCCGTGGAAGATCAAGGACAATCCGGCTCGCCTCGGTACCGTGTTGCACGTTGCCGCTCAGGCCGTGTCTGACGCGAACCACCTGCTGGCCCCGTTCCTGCCGCATTCCGCACAGAAGGTGTGGGAGGCTCTTGGTGGCTCGGGCACGTTCTCACCGCTGCCGCGTTTGGAAGAGGTTGAGGATCTCGACAAGCCGGGCTTCATGTACCCGATCATCACCGGCGACTACAAGCTGGGTGAAACTGTGCATCCGTGGGCTTCCGAGCCGATCGTGGCTGGCGCTCCGGTGCCGAAGCCGCATCCAATTTTCGCGAAGATCCCGCCGGAGGCCGTTGAAGAGGAGCTTGCCCGCTTCGATTCCGAACTGAAGGCTCGTCGTGAGGCTGAAGCGGCTCGTTTTGCCGCTGAAAAGGCCAAGCTGGAGGGCTGATTCAGCTGATATATTTCAGATGATTTGCTTGATTGCCGGTGCGGGAACTTACGAAGTTCTTGCACCGGCTTTTTATATCTGACGGTGCAATCCAGATTGCATCGATTTTGAATCCGTGAATCGTTATTTCTCTTTGCCATTCCTCTCGTTACAATGAGGAAGTTGAGGGAAATGCGATGCTGCAGGGAGGACTCTTATGTTGGACGTCAAGCGAGTGCTGAAAGCCGCGCCTACGAAAATGCGTTCTCAGGAGCCGCTGCAGCAGTTGTGGACGCCGTGGGGTGAGCAGATCGCCAGCGAATGGCTGTCTTCCAACGCGGCACACAAAGCGTTCTGTCCTACGAAAGATGGCGAACGTAAACTGAAAAACGGCCGCACGCCAATCCTGAACGAACATCCGCGCCCAACCATGGTGCGCAGCGATCACACTATGCTCAACGGATTCTGGGATTACGCGATCGTATCCATTCCTGAAAGCGACAACGGTTCGAAATGGCGTAAATCCACGACTGTACTCACCCGTGACGAAGCGGTGCAGGCAGTAAAGGAAGCGGCCATTCCTGAAACCTTCGATGGAAAAATCCTCGTGCCCTTTTCGCCGGAATCCGCGCTTTCCGGCGTACATCAAACGATTTATCCCGACAATATGATCTGGTATCGCACGATTGTGCACCCTGTCACGCTTGGGGGAAAGGAAGCGGTTCGGCAGATCGGGGATGCGAATCGTTTGATTCTGCATTTCGAAGCGGTCGATTACGTGTGTGCCTGCTTTATCAACGGGCAGTTTGCTGGGTTGCATGTCGGGGGCTATTTGCCGTTCGATGTTTACGTTTCGGCGTTCGTCGATCCCGATGATGCTTTCGAGATTGCGTTGTGCGTGTATGATCCGAACGATTCGGGCACGCAGATGCGTGGCAAGCAGAAGATCGAGCGCGAGGGTATTTGGTACACCGCGCAAAGCGGCATTTGGCAGAGCGTGTGGATGGAGATCGTGCCGGAGGCGTACATGCAGACGCTCACGCTGAAGGGCGCTGAGGACGGCAGACTGTTCATTCGCGCAGAAATCGGCGGAGACAAGCCAAACGCCAAACTGCATATCGTCGTAACGGATCCCTCGGATGGCACGGTTGTTGCGGATGAGCGGCTTGCGGCCGGCGTGCGCAAGGTGCGTACGGAAATCGCAACGCGGGCCGAGCACTTATGGTCGCCTGAAGATCCGTATTTGTATGACGTGACGGCGACGTTGGAATTTGGCGCTGTGAAATCGCAAGAAAAGCAGGAGAAGCAGGAAAAACCGCAAGAAAAGCAAGATATTGTGCACTCGTATTGCGCATTCCGAACGGTTGAGATCAAGCCTGATTTGAAGGGTGTTGCGCGATTCCATCTCAACGGCAAACCGCTGTTCCTCAAGGGTGTGCTCGACCAAGGGTATTGGCCGGACGGCTTGCTGACCGCGCCGAGCGACGAAGCGCTGATTCATGACATAACCGCCATGAAGGAATCCGGCTTCAATATGTTGCGCAAGCATATCAAAATCGAGTCCGCACGCTGGTACTACCATTGCGACCGTCTCGGCATGCTCGTATGGCAGGATGCGGTGTCGGGCGGCGGTGAATATAACGCGTGGACCACGAATCGCAAGCCGACGCTCATGCGCACCACGTGGAACAAGTACCGCGACGACACGGCGAAGCATTTCGCAGCGCTTGGTGCCGACGATTCGACGTACCGCCGTGACTGGTCGCGCACCTGCGATGCCATGGTGCACATGCTTGCCGGCCATCCGTCGATTGTTGCGTGGGTGCTTTTCAACGAGGGTTGGGGGCAGTTCGACGCATGCGATGCGGCGGAACGCATTCACGCGCTTGACCCGACGCGTCCGATTGACGCTACAAGCGGTTGGTACGACCAGCGTTGCGGCGACTTCCATAGCGTGCACAACTACTTCCGTCCGCTGGAAATCTATCCTGATAAGGGGCCGTTGCGCGGGTATGTGGCCGAATATGAGAAGAGGCACAAGAGGCGTCGTCGTGCCGCGCATTATGCGGTGTTGCCGGTGGCGCAGCATGGCGTTCGTGCGTTCATGATTTCGGAATTCGGGGGATTGGCGCAGTTGGTTGCTGATCATGCCGCGGTTTCGCGAGCCTACGGTTATGGCGAATACGATTCGATTGAGGATTGGCGCGCTGCCGTCCGTTCCGTGCTTGCTTCGGCGGAATCGCTGGAATCACGCGGATTGGCGGGCTACGTGTACACGCAGGTTTCCGACGTCGAAGAAGAGCTCAACGGCCTCCTGACCTACGATCGCCGTCTCAACAAATTCGTGCAATGATTCGCCAAGATTGAGCGTGCGGTCATGGAGGCCTTGGCGGCCATGGAAGTGGTCTGCCTCTTGCGTTTCGATGGCACGTTCGGTACGTTGGAAGCGGCGGTCGTTATGACTGCGCTATGCAAAGCGATCCAGAGCGGGGCGTGGTAAGTCCGCGTCGGCCGCACTAATCAAGGGGGTCTTATGACCGTGAATCATGTTCCAGAAGCACCACAGTCCGCAAGCGGCGATTATGCATGGCTGGGGGCTGAGCCTGGTTCTGTGGCCGATCAGCTGTACATGTCGGCTGCTGATGAATGGAATCAGGCCATCAATTCACGTTTTGTGAATGAAATGCTGGATGATACGCTTCCGGAATCGATTTTGAAATCTTATTTAATTCAGGATTTCAAATTCTTTAATCAAGGAATCATGGCGCATGCAATTGAACTTGCGCCACGTCAGGAAACCAAAGATATGCTGGCAAAACAATCGCAATGGTTTGCTGATAATGAGGCAACATATTTTACGGGATTCCTTAAGGAATATGGAATTACCGATGAAGAATACAATAATTCCGAGCAAACTCCGGCAAATCGCGAATATTGCGAATATCTCACCAAACTGGTTCAGGGAACGTGGGAAGAGCTGATCACCGCGCTGTGCTGCATGGAATGGATCTATCTCGCTTGGGCCAAGCGCACCATTGATGCGGGTGTTATTCAGCAGATTCCGGCGCACAAAGGCTGGGTTGATTTGCATGAAGGCGATCATTTCCGCGCTTGGACGGGTCGCCTGATCGCGCTCGTCAACGAGTATGCGTCGGTGGACGGCTCGGAAGCCGAAGTGTTCCGCACTATCGTGCATCTCGAGCGCCGTTTCTTTGAGGATTCCTACCCGCGGCAGTGAGCGGTGGCCGGGGCTATGCGTCGCCGATGAGGGAGCCGCGTTCGTGGATTGTCGGAACTAGTGTGCGGATTACGATGGTGGCTTGGCCTCGCAATGTGAGATCCTCGCCTTGCTTGCAACGGTGAATTTGCGGCGCTTCCTGATAATCCGTGGTCACTGTTCGCCTGATTTCATCTTCCATTGCGTCGATGAATTGAGTATTGACGATTTCCGGCGCCCCGTATACCGAAATGTCACGCAGATCCAGTAGTCCAGCCGGTATGGCCATGACGCGACCGAGCAGAGCGCCCGCTTCGGCGAGAATGCGTGTACGTGAGGCGGGATCCCGCGCGATGCGTTCTTGCAATCTGTCGTCGGAAACCAACGATTCCAGGCAGCCTCGTTTGCCGCATTCGCAGGTTGGTCCATTCGGATCGACCACCACATGCGCGATTTCTCCGGCCGTGGAGGAGCTGCCTTCGATGATGACGTCGTTGAGGCATAGTGCGGCACCGACGCCTCGTCCGATGGAGATGAGCATGGAATTGGGGGAGCAGTCGCCGAAGAATCGTTCCGCCACAAGCGCCGCGTTGGTGTCGTTGCCTACTAGTGTGGGCACTCCAGTGGCGTTTTCCACTTCGGCTTTCAGTGGCAGTTCGTTCCACTCCAAGTGCACGGATTTGCGCACTACGCCGTCGGGTTCCACAATGCCAGTCACGGCGATGCCGATGCCGAGAATCGGCAGTGGCGTTGAGGCGATGAGCTGCTTGCACAGGCCGATCACGTCATCGACGCTGCAACCGTTGTCTGCGGGAAGTTCGGTGCGGTCCACGATTCTGCCGGAAAGATCCGTCAGTGCTCCTTTGGCGAGTTTCGGATTCGACAAGTCGATGGAAGCGATTCGCCAAAAATCAGTGTCGATAGCGAGTACTTGCGAACGTTTGCCACGCCCCTCGCGATTGTCTGGTCCGAGCTCACGCAGAATGCGATTGTCGACCATTTCGCCGGTCACTTCGCTGGTGGTGAAGCGTGAAAGTCCGATGAGTTTGCCGATGTTGGCTCGTGATATTTGCGTTGCGGGGAATAGTTGCTTGAATGCGGCGGTGATATTGCTGATTCGAATATCGGAAGGTGATGCCTTTGTCTGAGTGCCGCTCACGGTGTCCTCGCTTTCCTGTGTGGGGCTGATACATATTGTAGTTTGCCGCGATGCAAGCGTGTCATGTAATTTTTATTGTCAATAAAGATTACTAAACAGGAGTGCGTGGTAGTTTTCGAAATCTTGCGCGCTCTGGATTTCGATAGTTCTCAGTGAAAGATTAGTTCACCTCCTTGGGATGTCGTCGAACATATACAGTCTCACCGCCGTTTCTGTCTGCAGTGCCCATGCCAGCACTTTAAACTGTGCCGCCATAAAGCTTCCTGTTTTTACGCATAACGAGACCGCACCTTCGGCCATATGGATCTGAATTACTTCAGCTTTGCAGCCGAAGTGCGTCTCACAATGGGGAACAACTATCGCGATTTGTGAGGAAGGTCCGCCAGATCATGTATATGCGTATGGCCCGTACTTGTAGTACGGGCCATACTTTTCGTTCCATGGCTGTGGCGTAGAAATGGATTATTCCTTGACCGCACCCGCGGAGAGGCCGGACTGCCAGTACTTCTGCAGGCACAGGAACGCGATGACCAGCGGGACGATCGTGATCAACGAGCCCGTGATCACCAGATTCTGGATCGCCTGACCGCCAGCGGTGCTCGCCTGGTCCTTCCACTGGTTCAGGCCGATTGTCAACGGATACCAGTTCGAATTTTTCAGCATGATCAACGGCAGGAAGTAGTTGTTCCACGTCGCCACGATCGTGAACAGGGCCGTCGTAACGATGCCCGGAGCCAACAGCGGCAGGGACACCTGGAAGAACGTGCGGAGCTCCGAAGCTCCATCAACTCGCGCGGCTTCAAGCAATTCCGTCGGAACCGCCTGCTCGGAGAAGATCCACATCAGATACAAGCCAAACGGGCTGATCAACGATGGAATGATCATGGCCCACGGCGTGTTCGTCAGGCTGAGCTTGGCGAACAGCAGGAACTGCGGGACCGCCAACGCGATGCCCGGCACGCTGATCGCGCCGATGATGACCGCGAACACGGCCTTGCGGCCCGGGAAACGGAACTTCGCCAGCGCGTAGCCGCCCATGATGGCCAGCAGTGTCGCGCCGCCCGCGCCCACGACCACGTACAGGAGCGTGTTGAGCAGCCAGCGCCCGAAGATGCCGTCCTGGTAGGTGAACACGGTCACGATGTTGTCCCACAGGGCGAACGTGTGGCCGAAGCCCAGACCGAACGTGGACGTGAAGTCGGCCTGCGTCTTCGTGGCGTTGACCAGCAGGTACACGAACGGGAACAGGCAGTACACCGCGAAGATCGCGCATACCAAGGTCAGCAGCTTGCTGCGCCTCGGGTTCGACACGTTCGCGAAACCGGACTTCGCCGCGCGTCTGCGCTCCGCCTTCTCATCCATTTCCACGCGCTTCAAGCGTGCCCTCTCGGCCTTCCTTGCGGCTCGTTCCTGCTCTTTAAGCTCTTGGGGAGTCATATACCCCGTCGACATCGCAGTATCGCTCATGATTGTTATGCTCCTTGAAAAATCCGTGTCCTATGCAGATGACGTACGCCCCAAGGCGTTACTTCATCTGCTCCTTCATGCTGTTGAGCTGCACCGCGTACGCGATCGCCATCGTGATCACGGCCATCGTGATCGCCAAGGCGGCGGCGTAGTTCGACTGGTTGCCCGCGAAGCTCAGGTTGTACGCGTACATGTTCGGCGTGTAATACGTGGTGATCGAGTTGCCCGGCACCATGTTCTGCAGAATGCTCGGCTCGTTGAACAGCTGGAACGAGCCGATGATCGAGAAGATCACCGTGATCGCGAGCGATCCCTTCAATTCGGGCAGCTTGATGGACTTGATGATCTGCCATTCGCTCGCGCCGTCAATGCTGGCGGCCTCGTACAGCGAGTGCGGGATCGTGGACAGCGAGCTGTAGAAGATCAGCATGTTGTAGCCCGTGAACTCCCAGGTCACGATGTTGCCGATCGAAGCGAGCAGCACGCTTGGGCTCAGCACGTCGAGGTTCGTGCCCAGCCAGTCGTTCAGGGAGCCGACCAGACCGTATTTCGCGCCGTACATGAAGCCCCACACCAAAGTCGACACCACGGCCGGCACCGCGTACGGCAGGAACGTGCTGATGCGGAAGAACTTCGCGCCGTGCAGCTTCATGGAATCCAAAGCCAAAGCCATCGCCGCCGACAGGAACAGCATGATCGGCACCTGCACGCAGGTGAACAGCGCGACCCTGCCGACTGAGCTCCAGAACTGCTGGTCGTGGAACAGACGAATGTAGTTGCTGATTCCCACGAACTTCGTGCCGCCGATCATCTGCTTCTGGAAGAAGCTGATGTAGACCGCGTACAGGATCGGGATCACGAACACGAACACGAACACCAACGCGAACGGCCACATAAACTTCCAACCACGCCAATCCGCCTTGTGTTTATTGACACGCACGGTTGCCGAATGCAGTGGCATATTGGCAACAACTTCCGTTGCTGACATCATTCTCTCCTTCGAGACATTTTTTGATTGTTTTTGATTGCCGCGCAAAGATTTCCGAGTGTGAAACAGGTGTGGATGGGAAAGCATCCCTTTCGCGCCTGTACTTTCACTCCACGGTGGAGCCTTGATGAATCGCACCCCGATCGTTGGACTGAAGAAATTCAGATTTCGATGATCGGGCGGTACGGTTCATGCCTTCGAGGACACCCGATGGTATTCTTTTTCCTTTCTTTCTATTGAACGGCAGTGGCATGATCCTTGCTTTTGGCGCCC
>CWHB01000026.1_pt1 | contig 24094 bp, 26 predicted proteins | sample 670591 | NCBI WGS metagenome assembly CWHB01 (sample SAMEA3735853, study PRJEB9488) | human gut metagenome | biome: ENVO:mammalia-associated habitat; material: ENVO:feces | place: Malawi | collected 2009-02-27
ACCGCATTCTGGGAGGAGGAGGACACGGCGGCACCGGACTGGGCGGACGACGCGGAGCCTTCGGCGGATGCCATGCCGAACGCGGCCGACGCTTCAGCCGGCACATCATTCGCCATATTCTGCACGGAAGAGGCTACGGCACCGTTCGGCGTCGACCCGGCCACACCCAAGGCGGATGCGATCTCGGATGGCACCGCGTCCTGCGAGGACATTGCGGAGCCAGAGGTGGCTGCGGCCGCGGATTCGGAAGATGTGCCGTCCATCTGCTGGGCCGATGGTTCGGCCGCCCCGGCTGAGGACTGGGATGCCGGACCGCTGTCTGCGGCCACGCCGAGTTCGGACGCGACCTCGGACGGCACCGAACCTTGTCCGGAAGCGGTGGACGGCATCGTGGTGGACGCGCCGGACTGCGTGCGCGCGGTCCGGCCGGAGGATGACGGATCGGACTGTCCGGAGAACGCGGCCGCGGCCTCCTGCGGGACGGACTGTCCCTCGGCGGAGGTTTCCGGCATGGCCGATTCATCGGATGACTGTCCGGTGGATCCCGCCTGAATGTCGAGCTGACCGTCCGGCGTGGTACCGGTCGGGACCGGACCGTCCGGAGACGAGCCGTCCGGCTGGTCCATGCCGTCCGGTCCTTCGCCCCCCGCTGCCGGACCGTCATGGAACGGATTGGAGCCCATGCTGACGTTCGGCATGCCGGTCGCAGCCATGGATCCGAGGGCGGCGGCGGATACCGCGGCACGATGCATTCCGGCCGCGTCGAGGCCGGCCGCGACGGCACCAAGCGTCTGGGATGCGGATGGCGAATACTTCCGGTCGTCGTCCGCTTGGGATTCCTGTCCGGCCTGGGATTGCTCCTGGCCGACGTTGGTTCCGTCCTTGTCGTCCGAGGGCAGGCCGGCAGGAGTGGCATGGCCCATGGAGGACCCATCGGTGCCGTCCGGGGTTGAAGGATTGAAATCGGGGTCGCCGGCGGCGGATGTCGGGTCGGCGCCCTGCGGCGTGGTTTCGCCGCCTGTCGCACCGGCGTTCTTCTTGTTGTCCGCGACCGCTTCCGAAAGTTTCGCACCCATGGCGAGTCCGCCCGAGATGGCGGCGGTGGCCGCGGCAGCGGCGGCGCCGACCGTGGCCTGTCCAGCGGCCGCGCCGCGCATGAGGCCGAGCGTGCCGGGAATGAAGTCGGCGACCTGTTTGATGAGGATGAACGGGAAGATCGATGAGAGGATCATGCCGACGATCGCGATCAGCGTGGGCATGAGGGATCCGTCGTCCGCACTGTTGGCGGTGGACATCATCTCGCAGGTCACCCAGATGCACAATGCCATGACGGGTTGCATGAGGATCAGGCCCACGATCCAACCGGCCCATTTGGACAGGAGCGGACGCATGGTGCTCCATCCTTGGAGCATGATCGGGATGGCCGCGATGACGACGGCGAAGATCAGGAGGAAGTTGCGTGCGGCCATCATGAGGATGAGCACGAGACTGCCGGCCACGACGCAGATGCAGATCACGATGACCAACGGCGCGATGGTGATGGCCCTGAGCGCGTCGGCCGAGATCGACGGGACCTTGCTGCTGTGGCTTGTCCATGTCTGCAGGATGCTGCTCGTCAACGTGCTGGCTAATGCCGAGCCCTTGACGCACAGGGTGATGCACACCACGGTGATGGGCCATGCGAGGGCGGTTCGTGCGATCGCGCCCAATACCGCGCCGATGTCTTGGCAGGCGGCGGCGCGTACGATGCCGTACGCGCCAGCCGCTACCGCGACGACGGCCATGACGCCGGCGACCTTGTTCAGACCGCTGTTCGCGGCCGACCACATCGCCGAATCCATGTCGCTTTTCTTGAGGACGTATCCCGCGACCCATTTCCATGAGTTAACGGCTCCGTCGATCATCCATTCGAGGAGCGAACCCATGGGGTCGAGGATGTTCCATGCCTGCAGGGAAAGAACGGCCGGTGGCACGCACAGCGCTACGGTGAGCCTGCGCAGTCTCCTGAGCAAGCGGGTCCGGGCTGGACATGAGCGGCCGGAAGTGTTGAATGGTGCCATCGGTCGTTCGCCCTTCCTTATACCAGCGGGATGCCGGTGGCCCAGTTGATGAGTCCGCCAGCACCGGCGATGACGGCGGCGAGGACCAGGCAGACCACGAAGATCAGGCCGGTGACTCGTGCCGCGGCCTGGCTGCTGGTCATCTTGGATGCGCCAAACATGATCGCGGCGGCGATCAGGAGGATGACGCAGATGATCAGGGCCATGCCCTGGAAGCCCTTGGCGATGTCCATCAGGGTTTTCATGAACGGGAAGTAGCTGTAGTCAGGCTTGACGTCGCTCGGTCCGGCGAGCACCATTCCCGTGGCGGTCTGGAAGATGTCTCCCATGCCGCTCTCCTTTCTGTGATGTTCCGCGGCGATTGTTCGTCGGGAGAGCCTTGCGCCGGACTCGTGCCGGATTGGGCTCCGAGAGGATATGGGACATGCCGGAACGGGCTTGATATAAGGGAAGATGGAGTGGATGGCATGGGTTTCGGGTATGGAAAAGGGGCCATCGGAGGGAGTTGAGATTAAGGAAAGCTCCGATGGCCCCGGTCTTTGATGGGGATCCCGCCCATGGCGGGAGATCAGAAGTCTATGGTGATGCCTCCCGGCCATAGGTTCGTGCCCCAGGCGACCAGGCCTCCGATGCTGCCGAGGCAGACGCAGGCGATGATCACGCCGAGGAGGATCTTGATGCCGTTCGGATTGTCGATGAGTGTCGCGGTCAATTTGGTGAACACGAATTTCACGCAGCCGATGATGAACACGATCACGGACGCGATGATCATGAATCCCAGGATGCCCGACGCGAACCTGGTCAGTTCGCTCGGCAGCCACGAATAGTCGATCTTGAGGTTGACCGAATCCGCCAAAAGCATGTGTCGCTCCTTACCTTTAGTACCAGCCCGTCCGTTCTGAATGCTGCCATGCTTCTGACGGGCTGCCGTAACGTTGCTTGATGTATTGCAATCCCCAGTCGACCTGCCGGTACGCGTTCTCGCGGAATGTGGGGTCCGTGCAGATGTCGTGGCCGAGGCATTGGGGTATGCCGTATGCGCCGGAACCCGCATTCTCCGCGTTCCACTGCCAGGAGGATTCCCTGGTCCAGAGCAGTTCGAGCGGCGTGAATTCCAGATCGTTCCACCCGTAGTCCTTGAGATGGGATTTCGCGTATTTCTTCGCGTTTTCCGCGGACGCGTGCAGGCCGTTCGGATCTGCCGGCCCTTCGATGTTGTCCTTGCCGGAAATGTCGGACGAGGACGCGGCGGTGTAGACGAACGGACTGCCGTCAGCCGAGCATTCGGCCGGACGGGACGATGCGGCCACGTTCACCCCGATCTTCCCGTCATCGCGTTTCGTGGCCGTGACCGTGCCGGACGACGTTCCCGTGCCGCCCGAGATGTTGCCGGCACCATTGACGCTGGAGTCGGGCAGGATGTAGGTCGCGCCGGACAGGACCGACATTTCGCGGAAGCTGACGACGGAGCCCCTCACGTTCATCTCGCTGATGGTGATCCTGCCCTTGTCCACGGATTCCACGATGGCGACGTGCCCGTACGTCGGGTCGGCTCCCTGCACGCCGCCTGGGAAGCTGACGATGCTGCCGGGTACCGGTTCGGTGCGTGTGGTCCGGTATCCCGCGGCCGCGCCGGACGCGGCCCAATTACCGCCGTTGCCCCAGTATGAGCCGGGCTTGATGCCGCCGAGGTTGTATGAGCGCATGCACGCCCAGTAGGTGCATTGCCCTTCTGGATACGGGGCACACACGTTGTTGGGGCCGCTTTGTCCGCCGTACCACGCCTTCGCCTCCGCTACGGTCATGCCGTCGTGGATGGCGCTGCCCTGCATGTTCGTGATGTTCGAACCGTCCGATGGCGTGGATGTGTTGTTCGAGGGACTGGACGGGTCGGACACGGTGCCGGTGTACCCTTCGCCGTACACGCACAGCTGGTAGGCGGATGCGGGCGACAGGATGCACACGACGAGCAGCACGATGGCGATGAGGATGATGAGGGGCGAGCCGAGCAGCGCCCCTATGATGATCATGCCTTTCCTGTTCATTCCAAACCTCCGAAGTCGATGGATTGGACGGGCGGAACCGGATTGTCCAGGCCGAGGGGCGAGGCCGAGGCCGGTTCCACGTCCATGGCGGCTTCCTCGCCCATGTCCGCAAGACCGGCACCGTCCGACGAGGATGGTGGAGGCGCGAGCATGCTTCCGTCGCGGTAGCCGGTTCCGCGACCGCAGTAGGCGATGATGCGGCGTGCGGCCTTGCGTGCGATGCCACCGCATAGCAGCAGTCCCTCCGCTCCGGTCTCGAAGCCGAACGGGTCGACCGCCGTATCGCAGCCGACCGCGCCGCACACCATGCAGGCGGCGGTCAACGCGGCCGTCTCCGCCAACGATTCCGGCACGCCGTCCATGACGAGCGTGCGGGCGATCAGCAGCGCGGTCGAATGGATGCGGTCCGCGGGATCCACGAGTTCCGGATCCATGTCCGGATCGGCGTCGGCCTGCGGCTGGACGTTCAGGTCCTCGCACATGGCGTCGAGCATGGACGCGAACACGGTGGCGGATGGTTTGGAGGGTGCCAGTTGGAGGAACGGTTCGCCGTCCGTCTGGGACACGTCGAACACGTATCGGGTCGTCAGCGTCGTGCCGTCCTGCTCCACGATGCGGTACGGCGTGCGTCCGTCTTTCGGATAGCGGCCCATACGGGCCCATTGCGGTTTGGACGCCAGGAGCGTGGGATCGGCCGGCATGCCGTCGAAGCGTTCGGCTTCCAGACGGTGTTGGGCGGCGATGAGGATCGAGTTCGTGAACGCCCACGAGGACAGTCTGCCCGACACGAGCGCGGCGTCGCGCCATTGGCTGTCGGACGTCATGGATCCGACGATGGAGAACGCGCGGCCGCGAAGCCGGTACGGGTCCGTGCTGAATGGGTAGGAGTCCATGTCCATGTTCCGATGCTCCTTGGTCAGACTGATGGGGTCCGTACGTGCCGGCCCCTCATGAAAAAGGCGGTGGGACCGGCCGTACGGCGACCGTCCACGACGCATGCCCGCAAGACAAGAGAAGGGAATTCCACGCGCGGACGGTCGATGGGTTCATGCCACGGCCGTGGTTCGGTTTGATATAAGAAGGACGGGTCGTGTCCCTTGCATGTTCGGAAGGGACACAGCCCGTCTTGACGTCGTCGCTATGGAACGGTCAGGACTCGTCCGTCTTGCGACGGCGTATGGCCGCCAACACGATGCCCGCAACGCCCGTCAGCAGGGCCGCGATGGAAGCGACGGCGGCGACGGCGGAACCGGTCTTGGACAGTTGCTCCATGACCGTGCCGTCCACGCCCTCGCCGTTCTTCCTGGCGGTCACCTCGACCGTGTACGTGGTGGATACCAGTCCGTCCGCGCTGACCGCGGTGATCGTGGCCTTGGAACGTTCCTTGTGGACGGTCACGCTCATGCCGGATTGTTTGTCGAACAGGGTCGACACGGTCCAATGGTCGAGGTTGCCGACCGTCGCCTTGTACGAACGCGTGTTCGGGTCGAAGCCGTCGATGCGCTTGTTGTCCACGAGGATCGCGTCGAGCATGGCCTTGTGGGTGACCGCGGTGACGTAGGTCACGGTCACGGTGCGGGCGGCGAACGTCACGCCGTCAGGGGCGAGCACGTTGAGCGTGTATTCGTAGGTCATACCGGATTTCTTCGCGATGGCGACCTGCACGGTCTGGCCGGCGTAGGACTTGTAGGCGAACGTGCCTCCTTCCGGAATCTGGAACGAGTCGCCGGACATCGGGGTGAAGATTCCGTCGAGTTCGTATCCGATAGCCTTCAGACCGGTGGTGGCCTGGGATGGTGCCGGCGTCGTGCCGTCGAGGTCCTTGGCCCCCTCGGGCACGAAGCTTTCGTCGGCGGTCGGCGTGGACTCGTGGTCGCGTACGACGCGCACGACGTAAGTGCGGGATTCGCCGTTGGACGCGGTGGACGTCCAGGACTGTTCCGTGCTGTAGCCGGTCTGTTTGACGTCGGACGCCTTCACGGTCACGCCTTCCGGCGCTTCGGGCAGCACGTACACGCCTGCCGCGCCGTCCTTCAACGTGATGGTGTAGGTCAGGATGTCGGGGTTCCACCCGTCGATGAGCTGTCCCTTGACGGCCTTGCCGTCGTAGTTCACGTAGATGCCGGACAGTCGTGCGGCGGTGTTGCCCACGGTCGGTGTCGGCTTGGAGAACTTCACGTTGACGGTATACACGGTGCCGTTGAGACGGACTTTCAGGATTCGGGTGGCGTTGTCGCCCAGTCCGGACGCGATGGCCTTGCCTTGGGTGACGTCGTCGCCGTCCGCGGCGGATTTGAAGCCGAGGGTGAACCGGTCGCCCACATGCGCGGAGTCGAGCGTCACGGTGTATTCGGTGGTTTTCTCATCGAATCCGTCGATAGCGTATGCGCTTGTGCTGCCGTTCGCGTCGGTGCCGATGACGTTCAGGCTCGCGATACGACCTTCGATGCGGGATGCGGTCACGGTGATGACGTAGCGCTGTTCATGCCCGTTGACGGTGATGGCGCCTTCGGCCCGGCCGGTGCGGGTCACGGTGCTGGTCGTGTCGGTCGAGGTGCGGGTCGTCGCGTCGGCCCATGCGATCGAGATCTTGATGCCGTCCACGTCGAACTCGGTGAACGTGGGCTGGTAGTCGGAGTCGAGCTTCGCGGTCGTGGACGCGGCCAGGTAGCCGGCCCTGGCCTCGAATTGGAGGTCGGATCCGTCAGGAGCCTTGACCTTGACGGTCTTGCCCGTCTTGTAGTCGTAGTGTGCCGTGGCGCTCATGGGACGTTTGCCGTTGGCGCTCACGCCTTCCCATCGGGCCGTGCCCGCCGTTTCGAAGCGTCCGAGGTCGAGATCGGTGATGGTCTGTCCCTCGCCGCCGTCGACTCGTTTGAGGCTCGTGGCCGTGGAGTCGTTGGATGTCGCTTTCAGCTCGTCGGACGGAGCGGCGGTCTGGTCGGGCAGTGTCGCGGCGTACGTGTCGTCCGTCTGGTTCCATTCGAATTCGTCGCCGTCCGCGGTCTTCCAGACGATGGCCTTGAGGCGGCCGGCCGCGTCGGACAGGTTGCCGGTGGCCTGGGCGAGCTGGTCGATGGTCGCGGCGTCGGAGGCCAGGACATGTTTGGCCTGGCTGAGCGCGGTGTCGAAGGCGGTGGCCGTCTTCGAGGTCCAATGGTGGCTGCCGGGTTTGATGGAGTCGTTCGCGAACGCGACGAGCGTTTCGAGCGAGGCGCGAGTTTGGGATGTGTCGGAGGATGCGGTCACGGTGATCACGTAATCCTGGCCGCTGTCCTTGATGGTGCCCTTGGCGGTCGCGGTGCGGACGAGCGTGCCGGACGTGCCGCCGTGGGCCTTGCCGTAGTCGAGATGCAGGACGGTCTTGGTGCCGTTGTCGAGCATGATGGCGGACACCGCGGGATTGCCGTACTGGTCCAATGCGGTGGATGGGGATGCGGTCCAGACGTGGTTGTCCGAATCGTAGGAGATCGGAGCGCCTTCCACGCTGGCGATGGCCTTGCCGTTGAGCTGGCTCCACCGTGCGGTCACGGTGTAGGAGCGGCCGGCGTCGCTCGCGGTGAGGGTCATGTCGCCGTTGTCGACCCACTGGCCGAACGACAGGCGTGGATCCTGGGTCGGATCGTTGACGGCGGACGAGTGCCGTCCGGAGACTTTCAGACGGATACGACCGTTGTCGCCCAGTGTCGGATCGTTGGAACGGATGTCCAGGGCGGTGCCGTCAGATGCGGTCAGCGTGAGCTTGCGGTCGAGCGTGCCGGTGTCGAGCGTCCATGAGCCGTCGTCGAGGCGTTGAAGGCCGACGTCGCTGCCGTTGATGGTCGCGGTCCAGGTGACGATCTGGAGTTTGGATTCCGCGTCCTTGATCGCCGCGACGGCGGCGGCGTCCTCGTCCGCGGTGGACGAGTCGGGCATGGCCTGCGCTTTGGTGATCGCGTCGTCAAGGGTCTTGCGCGTGGCGGAGGTGTATTCGTGCCTCGTGTCGAGGAGCATCGCACGGCCTTCGGCGACGGCCTGGTTGACGGCGGCACGGTCGACGGCGCGGGATGCGGTGTAGTCGATGCGCCACTTCGCTCCGTCGATGTCGCCGGATGCGGTGCCGGTCATGGTCACGGTGCCGTTGTCGCTGGACGCGGGATTCCATGTGATCGTCGTATCCACGCCGTTGACGTTCACGCTGGTTTCGGCGGGATGGTTGTTCGCGTCGAGCGTGGTGTCATGCGACATGACCCATTCGTCGCCCGATCTGACGAACGACTTGCCGTAGGCCGTGACCTCGCTGCCGCGCGTCCAGAACAGTGGGATGCTGATGGCCGGACGGGTGCCGTCGCTTTTGGCCTGTGCGGACGCGGAACCGGAGAACACGCCGAGATTGGGGGAGGTTTCGGACGTTCCGCTGATGGTCAGGTCGACGTGGGTGCCGTCCGAGCCGATGGCCTGCAGGCTGTCGGGTGCCTTGTCGAACGTTGGCAGCGTGGCCGTGAGCGCGTTGTTGCTGGACTGCAGTTGGACGCCGTTGACGGTCCATGACGCGACGGTGAGCGCGTTGAGGGCGGATTGGAGACGGTCGGCCATCGCGCGCAGATCGTCGTCGGACGAGGTTTCCGGCAGTTGGTTGGCGTCGTCGAGGGTTTTCTGCAGCGTGTCGAAGGTGGCGGCCGTGTAGGCGGCTCCATCGTGCGCGTTCTGGATGGAGGCCTTCTCCCGCGCGGTCTGCCTCGCGGTTTCGAATTCTTCCAACGGTGTCTTGGTGGTTTGGGTCTGCCGGGTCGCGGGAGCCGGGTTCTCGGCCAGTGCCGTGGCCGGCAGGATCACGCCTCCTGTGAGCGTGGCCGCTGCGACGAGTGCCGCGGTGGCGCGGCTGACGTTGTGTTGTTCTTTCATGTGGGTTGTCGTGTCCCTTCCTTGTCCTGTCCTGCGCGGGGTTGCCCGTCCGCGCTCATGGCGAATATGCCCGCATGGGAATGGCCGGGAATATAAGAAGCCGGGGCGAGGCCCGTGGGGGCTTCGTCCCGGCTCATGTTGAGAAACGGTTCCGGAATCGCGGAACCGTTGGCGTCACGACTGGTTCTAGGCTTGCAGCATTCTGCCGTCGAAGGGAAGCGAGTAGCAGAATTCCGCCGTGTTGATCGCCCTGCGTACCTCGTCGCTGTCGCGCAGTCCGATCAGTTGGACGTTGGTTTGGCCCATGTTCCTCCAGCCTGCGGGCATGTTGGTCTCCAGCCAGTAGTTGGCTTCCTTGATGGCCGTCACGGTGTCCGGCGCGATGACCCATACGGACAGTTTCAACTGTTTTTCGGGAGTGGCCGACATGTCGTACACGCGGCGGCTGGTGAGGGACTGGATATGGTTCCAATCCGCCATGCAGACGCCTTCCGCGTCTACCGGTAGGGCGAAGACGACATCGACTCCGAATGGGTAGAGATGGTCGTTCATGGTGCGTGTCCTTTCAGATGGCTGACTGTGACGGTCGGACGGTGCCCTACCGTTCGTCGTCGGCGTGGATGCGTGCGAGCACGCATCCTGTGCCGACGAGCGTCATGATGGCCAGCAGTCCCAACGCAGCCGTCGTGTCCGCGCCGGTGGATGCGAGCGGGGCGTTGTTTCCGGACTGGTGGACGCCGGTATTGGAGGCTGCGCGTTTCGTGCGTGCGGCGGCTGGAATGGGGGCGGTCGGATCCGTCGGGTTTGTGTCGCCATTATCGGTCTTGGAGTCGATATCGTCCTGCTGGTCTGCGTCCGTGTCTTGGCTGAAGTCCGGGTCGAGCTGATCGTTCATGTCCGGCTTGCTGGCGTTTTCGTCGGAGAGGACCTTGCGTACGTCGTCCAACGTCTTGTTGGCCTGGTCGAGTTTCTTTTTCGCCTCCGACATGGCGGTCTGGCGTTCCTGCAGGGTGGCGTGCGCGTCCGCTGCGGTCTGCTGCGCCGTCTCGTATGCCTTGACGGCCTGGTCGAGGGCCTTCTGCGCGGCGTCGAGCTTCCGTTGGGCTTCGTCCAGACGGCTCTTGGCGTCGCTCTTCGCGGTCAGGTTCTTTCGGGCCGCGTCCAGTTTGGCCTGCGCCTGGTCGAGGGTGTCCTGCAGGGTTTCGAGTTTCTTCCCGTACGGGGCGAACTCGGTCTGTGCCTGATCGAATTCCTTCTGCGCCTTCTGGGCTTCGGCATCCGCCTGGGTCTTCGCCTCGTATGCCGTCCTGTATGCCTTGGATGCGTTGGCGAGTTTGCCGGCTGCGGCGTCCGCCGCCTGCCGTTTGGCTTCGAGGTCGGCACGCAATGCGTCGATGTCGGTGCCGCCCGAGGCCGTATCGTAGTCGGCTTGGGCTTGGTCGAGGGCTTTCTGCGCTTCGTCGAGCTTCTGCTTCGCGGCCTGGAGTTCGGCCTGCGCGCGCTCGTTCTCGCTCTTGGCCTTGTCGTACGCCTTCTGCGCTTTCTGGACGTCCGCGGTGGAGGATGACGAGGATTCGAGCGCCTTGGAGTAGTTCTCCACGAGTTTCTTGAAGTCGTCCACGGAGTAGGACGAGGCCTCGCTGTTCCCCTCCCATATGGTTACGCCGTCTCCCGTGCCGAAGCCCATGGACTGCACGCCGGGCGAGATGAAGTTGAGGTAGTGTCCGACCTCATAGTATGGGGCTCCGTTCTCGGCTGCGTGCTTTTCGGCCGTGTACCAGCCGGTGAAGGGCCATCCGTATTCGCCGTTCTCCCAATCCTTTGGATTGTTGGATCCCGTGTATGGGCCGGAGCCGCTGGCCAGGTTCTCCCAACCTGTGATGTAGCCGGAATGGTTGAATGAGACCTGTCCGGAGTAGGAGCAGTTGAGCATGGCGGTGGCCATGGCGGTGAGGTTCACGCCGAGCTCGTTGACGTTGTTCTCGCGACGGATCGCGTTGACCGCGTCGAAATAGGTGATCGCGTTCTTCAAGCCTTGGATGCTGGCCGCGTCGTTCTTGTCGGAGACGTCGACCTTGTCGAACCAGCTGACCTTGTAGGAGTTCTCCACGATGATCTCGTACGCGGATTTCGCATCGGCCTTCACCGCGTCGGAAGCGGTTGGATCGTTCATGATCGACTGGAAGAATCCCGCGACGCCCTCGGACGCCGTATGGGATGCTGACGCGTTGTTTTTGGCTTGGTCGAGGGCTTTCTGCGCTTCGTCAAGGCTCTTGGACGCGGCAGTTGCGGCTTGGTCCTTGGAAGCGTAGTCGTCCTTGGCCGCGGCTTGGTCGGCTTTGGCTTTGGCGAGGTTCTTGGTGGCCTGGTCAAGGTTGTCGTTCTTGCCGGACACCGCCTGATCGTACTTCTTCTGCGCGGCTGTCACTTCCTGGTCGGCCTTGGTCTTGTCCGCCTGCGCCTGATTCTGTTCCGTTTCGGCCTGCTGGAGATGCCTGCCGGCCTCCGTCCGGTTCTGTTCGGCGGTCGTTTTGTCTGTCTTGGCCTTGTCGAGCTTCGCCTGCGCGTCCGCGGCATCATTTCGGGTCTGGTCGTAGTCTGCCTGCGCCTTGTCCTTTGCGGACTGGGCCTGATCCACATCCGTCTGCGTGGTGTCGGCAGCCTGGTCGTAGTCGGTCTGGGCCCGATCGACGTTTTGCTGGGCTTGGTTCCTGTCGGCTTCCGACTGGTCTTTGATCTGCTGGGACTGCTGCAGTTGCGCGTCGGCCCGATTCGCGGCCTGTTGGGCGGCGTTCACCGCGTCCTGCGCTTTCTGGTATGACTGGTCGGCGGCGGCTTGGTCGGCCTGCGCCTGGTTGAGATCGGTCTGGGTGGAGGCTGGTGCCGTGAACTGGGTCGGATCCGAATCCGGGCTGTCGGCGGCGACGGTGGGAGACTGGTTCTGGGTGTCCTGGATGGCGTTGCCGTCTTCCTGGATCGGGGTTTCGTCGGCGAATGCCGGGGCGGAGACGCCTCCGACTATGGTAGCTGCCGCTACGGTGGAGATGACGGCCTTCCTGATATTGCTTTCCATGATGTGTCGTTCCTTTACGTTGAGGCTTTTACTGATGGGGGGTGCCGAGGGTCAGCCGACCTTGACGATGATGGGATTGCCGTTCGCGTCGCAGGTCTGCAGGTAGGTGCCGACGCCTTGGCTGTTGATGGTGTCGGCGGTGGCGTTGTGGGTGACGGACTGCACGGTGCCCCATTGGGTCTGCTGTCCGACTTGGAGGTTGCCGATCCAGCCGCCGCCTTCGGTGTTGTGTCCGGCGATGAGCTTGCTGCCGCCGATGCCGTCGAAGATCGGGATCTCGGTCAGACCGCCTTGGTCGATGCTGCCCTGGCAGGAGCGCAGATTGCCGCCGTCCGGCGTGCAGTAGTGGGAGATTCCGTAGGATTGCGACGTCTGGGCGGATCCCGCGGCATACGCGTATCCGGTACCGCCCGAATAGTTCGGTGACGCGGACTGCTGGTATTGGGCGGTGACGGCCTGTTGTACGGCCTGTTCGGCTTCGGTCTGCTCGCGCTTGGATCGCGCGTCCATGTCCGAAACGACTTTCGAGGTGAGGTCGGTCAGGGATTTCGTGGTTTTGGTGATCGCGGCGGTGTCGGTGCCCGTGGAGATCTTGGATACGGTGTCGAGGGCCTTCTTCAACGCCGTGCGGTTCGTTTCGTCATCGACCTTGCCGTTGGACGAGTCGTAGGTTTTGCGCGCCTTGTCGGATGCGGACGAGAGGGACTTGCGGGCATTGGCGAGGTCGCGCAGCGTTTCGGCGTCACGTACCTGCTTGACGTTGCCGGCGATGAGTTCGGCAGATGCGGTGAGCTGGTTCTGTCGCGTGTTCGCCTCGTCCGTGAGCTGGGAGATGGTGAACACGTTCGTGTCCTGGGTGCTGACGGCCTTGATCTTGCTCGCCTTGGCGATCTGGCTGGCGAGGGCCTTGCGTGCCATGGTGGTCTGGTCGTCGTCGTTCCTGTCGCCGACCGTGAGGGTCGTGGCCGACTTGATGTCGTCGTTGAGATCGGCTTTGAGGGTGACCGTCTTCGCGACCGCGGTCCGGTATGAGTCCTGCAGGCTCTGGACGCAGTCCGCGTATGCCGCGTGTGCCGGTACTGCCATGAGCGCGATGAGAGCGGACACGGCCATGGTTTTCTTCAATGTGAGCGCGTGCATTGGTGCATGCTCCTTCTCCAACTGGGACGGGAGGCCTTGACTGCCGTCCCGTCCGTTTCCCTTGTCATAGGATTCGTGAGCCTGCCACTGATATCACACCCGCTGGCTGTCCTGTGGTCCGTTGGACCACAGGACATCGGATTGGAGCTTTCGGATGGTGGATGCATGATGCGTAGGCTCCACCCGTCTTGTCCCGGTCAGGACGCCATCCATATGATGACGATTACGAACAGCACGACCGTCAGCATCACGCCGACGATCAGGCCCAGCATGGTGTGTGCCAGCCATGTGCCGAGCCATACGGCGCAGAGGATCGTCAGCACTCCGGCCGAGATCAGGACGATGGCGGACAGCACGCATATCAGGTCCGGGACAAGCCGTTCCCTGAATCCACCGGATTCGTCCATCCTCTTTCCCATACGAAGTCCTTTCTCATCTTTTCGGCTACGGCCTTCCGACCGTGCCGGCAGGCGCGTCACGCTTCCGGTCCGAAGGACCACAGGATGGCGTGGACCGCTGGACCCTGTGGTCCGAAGGACCATAGGACGGTGAGGCCATCCGGAATCTTCCGGTCCGTTGGACCACAGGGTCCGTCAGCGTCCTTTGGTCTTTTTCCTGTCATCGAACTCGATGCCGAGTCCGTACTGCTTGTCCGGAACGAGCCGCGCGTCGAACGTCTTGCCCGCCTTGGACACGAAACCGCGCACCAATGGTTTGCGGCCTTCCAGCGCGCGGCGGATCATAGTGTCGGTGAGGGGCTTGCCGAATTTTTCGGGGTAGATCTTGTAGCCGCAGCCGGCCACAGTCTTCCATGTGCCGTCCGCCTGCTTCTCGCGTTTGTTCGATGAGCATTGCCATAACCGGCCGGTCTTGACGACCTGCTGTCCGCATCTGGGGCATGGGCCGAACGGTTCCGGCGCGTTGGACCGCCGTTGGGCCTCCACGATCGCCTTGTTTCGTTCGGCGCTCTGCATGGCCTGTGCCGGGATGCGGGCGGTTTCGGCCTGGAACAGTTCCATGACCGTCTGGGCCGGCTGTTCGCCGTGTTCGACCTGTGACAGGCTGTTTTCCATGCGGGCCGTGTATTCGACGTTCCGATGCGAGGGATTCACGACGGCAATCAGGTTCCGGCCGGACTGGGTGGAGCGCAGTTGCTTGCCTTTGCGTTCCACGTATTTGGATCGGATGAGTTTCTCGATCACGTCGGCGCGGGTGGCCGGGGTACCGATGCCTCCGGAATGGGATTCGTCGTCGTCCAACGCTGCCTTGAGATTCTTGTCTTCCACGTAGCGTGACGCGTGTTCCATCGCGGCGAGCAGCGTCGCTTCGGTGAATGGTTTCGGTGGTTTCGTCTCGCCTTCCTTCAATATGGCAGTGTCTGCCGATGGGAGGATCACGGACCGTCCCTGTTCGAGGTTCGCGGGGATCACGTTGCGTGGCTCGTCCTTGGCTTCTTCCTCTTCCGGTTTCGCATGTTCGATGCTTTTCCAACCGAGTCTGACCGGCAGGTCGGAGTGGGAGACGAAGCCGGTTTCGGCGGTCGCCGCGTCGTGGAATCCGTTCGGATTATCGAATTGGGTTTCGCAGAACTCGTTGGAGAATTGCGCGGTCACGTTCGTGACCTCGTGCACGTAGTCGTCGCCGACCGCCTCCCACATGCGTCGCACCACGCGCGTCAGCACGAGTTTTTCGTCGCTGGAAAGCGCGTCGAGCCGGTCGGTTCCGGCCTGCATGGTCGGCAGGATCGCGGTGTGGCCGGCGACTTTTTTGTCGTTCACGGTCAGTTCCAGACGTGGCTCGGCGGGCTTGTCTTTCGGGTTGATGAAGCCTTCGATGAGGCGCTGGTCTTGGGTGAGCTGGCGGAGCGTTTCGAGGTCGTCGTGGGTGATGTACTGCGAGTCGGTGCGCGGATACGTGGTGAGTTTCTTCTCATACAATGACTGCAATGCCGTCAGGGTGCGGGCGGCGGTCAGGCCGTGCAGTCGCGCCATGTCCTTTTGCAGGCCGGTCAGATCGTACAGGCGTGGCGGCTTGTCGTGCTGTTGCCTGCGTTCCTTCAATACCACGTCGAACGTGACGCCGGGAGTGTTCGTCAGGTCGAGGATCCGTTGCGCTTCCGGCCGACTGGTGTAACGTTGCTCGCTGGCCAGCTGCCACCCGCCCATGGGCACATGGATCGTCCAGAACGGCGTGGGCCTGTGCGATGCGATCTGACCGTCGCGTTCCACGACCATCGACAACGTCGGGGTCTGCACACGGCCCACGGTGAAGCGCGTGTTGTAGGCGAGGCTGTACGCGCGGCTGGCGTTCATGCCGATCAGCCAGTCCGCTTTCGCGCGGATCTCGGCCGCATGGGCGAGACCGTCGTACGCGCTTTCGGGTTTCATCGTGTCGAATGCCTGGCGGATCGCTTCCTCCTCCAACGAGGCGACCCAGAGCCGTTTCGTCGGCTTGTGGATGTTGGCGTAGGAGGTGATGCGGCGGAATATGGCCTCGCCCTCACGGTCGGGATCGCATGCGTTGACGAGTTCGGTCACGTCCTTACGGTTGAGGAGTCGGCGGATGTTGGCGTATTGCCTGGCCGCTCCATGCTCGTCGCTGACGTTCCACCGCCAGTCGGGGGACGGGTCGATGGGCAGCGCGTCCATGTTCCATTTGTCTCAACCGCGTCCCTCGTAGTCGCCCGGCATGGCGAGTTCGATGAGGTGGCCCTGCGCCCAGGAGATCAGGGTTCCGCCCGCCGTGATGTATCCGTCATGGTTTTCCATGCCTCCCAATGCCTGGCCTATGGCCTGAGCGACGGAATGCTTCTCTGCGATGACGAGTCTCATAAACACCTCTCGATCCGGTCGTCATTTTGCCGGAAACACATGAGAGGCGGGGGATAGGCCGGCATATCAGTCCGGAAACGTTCCTGTGGTCCGACGGACCACAACTTTTTAAGCGTTTCTTTAAGCGTTGCATGTGAGCGCGGGAACAACGCTTAAACGAGGAGGTCATCACGTGCATGACACGGCAACCGTGGAACAAGCGCCTATGAGGCAACGAGAAAGACGAACACGAATGCAGGACGACGACGGGACGGAAAGAGGCAGTCCCTGAGTCTCACATCGTTACGTGGCCCAGAAGGCCGAAGACCGCCGATGAACAATCTTTTAGTAATGGTCGCGAACGGACAGAATGCACAGGTCGCCGTCTTCCACCATGTACACCAGCCGGTTCGCGGAGTCTATGCGCCGACTCCACGCGCCCTGCAATTCCCATTTGAGAGGTTCGGGCTTGCCGAGGCCGGCAAACGGGGAACGCATCGCGTCGCGTATCAACGCGTTGACCCTTTTGAGGGTCTTCTTATCCTGGCCCTGCCAATACAGGTAATCGTTCCACGCATCATCAGTCCAACGCAGCATCGATTACTCCCCGACCAGGTCATGCGCGACGGCGGAACCCGAACGCACCTGCGACATCCCGCGTCGGACCTTGTCGAACAATCCGGGGTTCTGGTATACGCGCAACGTCTCCATGAGCGAGTCGTAATCGTCGGCACTCATCACCACCACGTTGTCCCGCGGGTCCTTGTTGGTGACCAGAAGCATGTCCGCATCGTCGTTCACGCGACGAAGATACGATTTCAGATCCTTGCGAAAATTCGTGTATGCAACCGCCGTGACCATGACGAAACCCTCCCAACGCGACAATATATGTACAGAAAATGGTACAGCAATGATTGGAAGGACGCAAGCCGAGGACCATCTCAGCGATGTCCGGTCAATGCGATTGCCGCGCCGAAAGCGGGCTTTTATGCGTTGCATACGACTATGGCGCAACGCTTAAAAAGAAAGGGCGCCACGCATATAGCGCAGTGCCCGGATTGAAGCAAGATCTACGTCAGCCGGCGTTCGGTGCCACGCCGCCGAACAGCAGCCGCACCAGCATCAGCAGCGGGTACAAGAGGGTGATCAACATGGCCTCGGGCCAGGTGAATGCCAAATCCATGAAGAACTTTTCGTACAGATTGGCGAGCCTATGGTGCGATTCCCAGATTTGCATGTCAAGCCTGACCTGGTAGACGATGGGGACGGCGACCCATGCCACGACGATCCATCCCGCGGCAGACGATCCGAAACCTGCCTGGAGGTAGAGCAGAAGACCGAGACAGAAAGGCGGGATCTCCATGCCGAAGACTCTATCGTCCGGGTAGAAGACCATGCAAGACAGCACGATCGAGAAGAGCATCACGCCGAGACCGACCGCCGCCAGAAGCATGGAATGACCGTCGCACCAGCGTTCCATGCCAAGCGTGAATGCGGATGGCATGTCAAGCCAGTCGAGGAGTCGGCGCAGCGTGCCGACCGGGGTGCGGCCGGATGCTCCCGCGACGGGGATGAGCGTCCCTATCACGAGCCAGCCGCACAGTGAGTAGAACAGGCGCAGCAGCGTGTCCCAAGTGAATCCGATCTTGGGAAGAAGGCCCTTGAGCGTATTGGCGATGTCCATCATCCATATCCTTTCTTTTGTCTGCGGATGTGACGGGATATGCTATGCGTCCCGGTCCGCCAACCACGCTAGTTCACCTTTCGAAGCCCGTTTCCATTTTGCCGGAAAAAAGTCCTGTGGTCCGTCGGACCACAGGTGGACGGAACTGATATCGGCCCCGCGTGCACAGTCTCTATCGCCTTCTTGGGCCTCGTTCCTCACTGATGCCGACCGGTATGCTGGAATCGTCCAATTGCAGTGAGGGGAGCGCGTTCATGGGCCTGCTTGAAAGATTGCAGAATCTGTTCCACGTCCTCGCCAAGAGCCGGTCGGATGATTCTGACCTGTTCCGCGCGGGCGTGAACGGCGGGTTGGAGGAAGCGGACGGAACCTTGCGATTCTCGGTCGCCGACGATCAGATGCAAGTGGACATGATCTGGGATCTGCTCGCCGAACAGATCGGAGAGCGCCGGAACCAGCACTTGCCAAAACCTTTGCCCAATCCGGACGACCTGTTCCGGCCGACGCTTATAGGGGCGTGGGCCGAGGACCGCCTTGTAGGAGGAGCGTGTGTCATGCCAGACCTAGAGGATTCCGCATACTATGCCACTGTCGGGCAGTACGATGCAGCAGAGTTCCTTGCCGTAAGGACCGCCATGATCTAGGGGATCGCGGTGATTCCCGAGCGTCGGCGTATGGGTGTCGGCGTCGGGCTCAAACGGTATTGCGGCCTGTGGGCCGCACAACACGGCTGCGTACTCGTGTTGCCCGTCGTGACGAATGAGGCCGCGGCTCGCATGAACGAGAAGGCCGGCTATCAGGTTCTGCCACCGTTGGTCACGCTCGTCGTGGAGGCGGTGGATCACGGCCGTACTGTCGCTTTCATCGGACTGCCGTTCGATTGTGAATCTCCCGCCTGCACGCGTTGGGCCTTCGGACTGGTCGGTCACGTTGACGGCTTTTCGGTTCGTATCGGCATGGGAGGCGTAGCCGAGGGATGAAGTCGTGATGTCGCGTAGCCGTAAGATTCTTCCTTGACCGTCTTTCAGGTCCGATATCCGACAGCCTCTCGCGGGAGCCTCAAAAACGGCCGCGCCTGTCACTCGTCCGTCTCCCGGGCTTTAAGGCTTTCCTCGCAAGCGTCGACGCTTGCGAGGATTGCGGCGGCGAGGTGCGCACGCCATTCGGTGATGTCCGGGAATTCGATGAGACATCCGCATTTGATGGACCCGTCGGGTGTGACTTGTGGATCGTCCCACCCGTCCTCCATGCCGATGTCTCCCAGATGGTCGGCGAGGACGTCCATGACGGCCTCGCGTCTGGTGTCGGCGGGTTTGTCGACGATCTTGTCCACATGTCTGCCGAATGATTCCCATGAGTTGAAATCCTGGTCGCAAGCGTCGCAGCGCACTTTCAACGGTTCGTAGGACAGGATGCGTCCACCGTGCGCGTTGGTTTTCTCTCGTTTCCCGTTCATTGGTTTTCCTTCCGGTTCTTGCGAAATGGCATGGTGTGGGCCCGGCATCGTTGGATGAAGTCACGGTTGCGTTCCAGTTCGGCTTCGGGGAACGGGTCTGTGTCGGGGATCTTCGGCCAATGTTCGCCATTGTGCCCGGTGACGGCCACGTAGCCGCCGTTGGTGTGCTGTTGCATTCATTCGCCTCCCGTTGTGGAATGTGATGCTTGGTTTCTTATGTCTGATGGGGTGGGGGAGGGATCGTCCCTCATGGCGAGCTGGGTGGCGCGGGCCTTATGGCGGGACGATTCGCGCATCCAGTCCGGTTGTCTGTTCCGCAGGTGCGATGCGCTCGATGGTGTCCGTGCCCTAGAATGATTCCGCTTCCACTGTGGTTCCTTTCCGGCTGCGGCCGGTCGCTCCGTCCTTCCACTGGTTGTCGGCTCAGTATCGGCCGAACTGGTTCCGGTTGTTGACGGAGGCTGCGGCCGAGGCGATGCTGCCGGCGATTCGTGCCGCGTTGTCCATGCTCGCGTAGGGGTCGTTCCACATTTCCTGCGAGTCGCGTTCCGTCATCGGCAGTCCGTGGGCTTTCAGACAGCTTTTGTATCCGTCCTTCCAGCTCGGCCCGCGGTTCTGCGCGTACCTGCGTGGCGCGGAAGCGATGTTCGCCCGTCGCGTGGGCTGGGGATCAGCCGATGCACGTCGAGCGCGTGTTCGTAGCCTTCCTTCCATGCCTCGCGGTTGCGGTCGAGGTTGATGCTGGCCGCAAGCGCGATGATGAGCACCGAGGCGATGACGAAGATGGTGATGAGGGTCTGCACGGGAATGGTTTCCATTGGTGTTCCTTCCGGTATGTGGCGTCGCTGTGGTGCGGCGAGTGGGGTCAGGATTTTATGAGGATATTCAGCTCCGAGGCGTCAATCCGGCCGCGGCCGTGCCGATGGCGTTGACCAGTCGGGCTGGACCGATGCCGGAACAGTCGCTCGTACGGGGCGAATTCGTTCTGCGCTTCTGACGGATATCAGTTCGCGTCGGACTGGCCGGCCGTCAGTCCGTGGGTGGCGCGGTTGAGGGGTTCCATCGTGCAGACGCGGCAGTCCGACGTGTCGGATTGGGCCGTGAGGTGGCTGTCGATGTCGTGTTGGGTGACGCCGGCGCGGGCCAGTGATCTCAGGCCGAGGATCTGGACGGTATGACCGGACGCGGCGGCAGGGGGCGTGTAGGCGGGCGGCACCGGGGTCGCTTTCCTGGTCCGGCCCGTGTCGGGCTTGTCCCGGTCGCGGGCTTCGGCGTCATGACGGCGTTGGGTTTCGAGCTGGTCCACGGCGTAGTCGTTCGCGATCTGGCTCCAGTTCGACGCGAGGCTTCGCCCGTTGGTGACGCGGCGGAGCCAGAACGTGTTCGACGGCATCCAGCCGATGACCGCGAGGATCCAGGCCAACGCCCTGCCCGTGTCGCCGTCGTTGGCGGCCGCGACCTTGGCGACGAGGCCGCTGGCCTTGGACACGTCGCGCCCGTTCGGACGTTCCACCGGCAGTCCGAGCCTCGAACGCATCAGGTCGAGCGCGTCGAGCACTTCACGCGCCGGATCGTCCTGCACGCTCATGGAAGGTTCGACGTTCCCATGTTCGGGTTCGGTGTTCTCCTCGTCGGCGTGGATCTCTCCGCCTGCGGGGAGATGTCCCGTAGGGACAGAGGGGTAAGTATTTGTTTCTATATTTGTTTCCTTTATAGTGGTGTCACTAGTGAGCCCTCTAGAGGTGTCACTGGTGACACCACTGGAATTCAGCGGGCTCATTTTGAGCCCTCTGGGTTTTGGCTTGTTTCCAACGTTTTCCAGAGGGCTCATTTTGAGCCCTCTGGATGTTCTGGCTTGTTCGGACTCCTGTTCGACGCCACGTTTCTCGCGTTCGACGCGTGCCTGCCGGCCGGGTTTGCGTGCGAGATTCTCGATCGTCACGTCCATGCAGCATTCCCATACGATGGGACGGTATTGCGGCGGGAGCCATTGTCCGTTCTCGTCACGGATCGCGAGGGATTGGTCGCCACGTCGGATGCATCCGGATTCCTCCAACGCCTTGAGCGCTCTTTTGGTGGACGCCTTCGAGCAGTGCGCCTCCTGCGAGAGCGTGGTGATGGTGGGCCATGCGCGTCTACCGTCCGGACCGCAACGGTCGGCCAACGCGATCAGGACCAGTCGGGCGTTCGCGGTCGGCGCGGGCGCTTCCCTGAGCGCCCATGACGTGCATTGCCAGCTCATGATGGTTTCTCCTTATTTCGTCGGGTACCGAAAGTCCTTCCGTCTCGACGGTGGGACGGAAGGACATGCGCTTCGGTCGGATATCGGTGTTATCGGCCCGTCCAACGGCGGACGGTGTGCTCCACGCATCTTCGGCGGAGTGCGGGGACGGCGGTCTGTGGAATGCCGATCATGGTGCTCACGTACAGGTCCTGGCTGCCGTCCGTGGGGCTTGCCATCAGCAGGTGGATGGCGTGACGGTCCGTCAGCAGTCTTGTGATGGCCTGGCTGTTCATCGCTGTTCCCTCTTCTCTTCCTTATCCAATTCGTGGAAGGCGTACAGCGGCAACGCCAGCAGGAACGCCGACGTGACCAGTCCGACCGACGCCCATAGGGGTATGCCGGTCAACGCGTGCAGGAACGATCCCAATCCCAGGTAAAAGTAGAGGGATATGGCCGGCACGCTGATCCAGAACAGGACGACCGATAGTTGGAAACGATGGTGTTTGATGCTCATGAGTTTGCCTTTCTGCTGGCTGGACGGCGTATTCTCTTCGACGCGGCTCGTCTCGCGGGACGTTTCGGACCGGTGGCGCGTAATCCGTCGATCAGGTCCACGAGGTCCGCGGCCGCGGTCTCGGACTGGCCGACGCACATGCGGTACACGCAGTCACGCAACCGGTCGCGCAGCGTGTGGTCGATGGTTCCGCGGTCCGCGTCGAACAGGAGACTGGCCCTGCCATAGGATCCGGCACGGAGTTCCAACTGTTTGAGGATCATGTCCGCGGCTCCCGTGGCCATGTCCCAGACCTGCGCGGGATCGCCCAACGGGTCGATCTGCTGGGTGATGCGGCTGCGGATCACGAGTTCGTCGGCCTCGTCCGCGGTGCGGGTGCCGAGCATGCGCCATGCGGGCATGTTCGTGACGGGATTGAACGCGTACGCGTCCAGATCGGACAGTTCGACGTGGTCGACGCGGAAACGGCCCTTGGCTTCGGCGTTGTCCTTGCGGTCCTGCGCCTCGCACATGGCCTGTTCCAACGTGGCGAGTGTCGTCTGGGCTTCATGCAACCTGGCGATGAGCCGCTCATATTCGCCGGTGTCGGTGGTCTGGGCGAGGCTCCTGCGGATCCGGCCGACCGTTTCGCGTTGGTCCTTGACGGCCTTGCGCGCGGCTTTCAGGTCCTTCATGGCGTTGTCGACGGGATCCTTCGGGGCGAGGGTCACTCCGCAGCGTCGTGAGGTGCGGGCGGCTTCCAAACGGACGTTCTTCGCGGTACGTGCCGCGAATTTCGGTACCGTCCACGCGCTTTCGTCGTCCTCGCCGCCGTACGGATAGTCGGTCGTGTCCCATTCGTCCTTCCACAGGTCCCAGAGGCGCTGCTGGACGAGTTGTTCGAGCATGGGCGCGTCCATGCCGCATAATGGCGCCCATTTACGGCAGGAGCTTGCGAGGCGGATCCGGTCGCAGACCTGCAGGATCCGGTTCATGCGGTCCATGACGGTGATGCCGTCGTGCAGGTATCGGGTAGAGTCGTTGCGGCCGTGGCCTTGCTTGGCGCGGACGCGGCCGTTGGCCAGGGTCATCGTCGTGCCGGTCATCACAGGGCCTCTTCCTCGTCGTAGTAGTCATCGTCGTCATCGTCATCGCCGTACAGGTTGGCCTGCAGTTGCACGGACCGCAGGTGTTTGGAGAGTTTCGCGCCGCCGCGGTCGAGCACGCCGCGCAGCACGTCCAACGCTTCGAGGAGGTCACGGCTGGAATCGAGGTCGATGAGTTCGGGATGGTTCAGGACGATGTTGCATGGTCCGGTCAGGTGGGCGAACAGGTCGGTCGCGCAGTGCGCGAACGCGGTGTACCAGGGAGTGGCGGATTCCGGCATGGACGGGTCGAAGTCCATCGCCTCGTTTTCGGCGATCCTCGTCCACTGGGACGGGCCGGCATCGGGAACGTAGCCGTTCGCGGGCGTGCCCTCGCGCCAGTACACGGATTCGAGTTTGGAGCCCTTGTAGTCGCTCAGATCGGCCATGCTGGGATTGTCGGGCAGCTGCCAGTTCACGCCGCCCTCGGCCTCGACCCTCCTATGATCCGCGGCGACCAGATCGTAGTCCTTCTTGAGTTTCGTGCACGTCTGGGAGACCATGCTCTGGCTCACGCCGCACAGGTCCGCGATGTCTTCCTGGCGTTGTTCGGAACCATCGATCAGACGTAGTCTGCCGCCATAGGCCTGGTCGAGGAGGCATCCACGGTCGATCACGTCCTTGACCTGCGGACGGTTCTCGTCGGCCAGCAGCCATTCCACGGCCTCCAGACGCAATCCCATACGGTTCGCGACCGCGGCGCGGCTCAACGATTCCTCCTTGCGCAGGCGCAGCGCCTTCAATGCGAGCAGGGTCTTTTCCTTCGAGGTGGGTTCGCCCTCGCGCAGGATACGGGATACCGTGGTTTGCGGGATGCCGGTCAGCGCCTCGATGTCGCGTCGGGTCATGGTTTTGAGGTCCTTGAGGCTGCGCATCCACAGCCAGTCCGCGACCATGCCGTCATGGGAGCGGTTACGCGCGTAGGCTTCCTCATCAAGCAGGTTCTCGACCTGCGGACGGTTCTCGTCGGCCAGCAGCCATTCCAACGCTTCGGGACGCAAGCCCAAACGTTCCGCCGCCTCATCCTGATTCAACGACTGTTCACGGCATAGGCGCAGCGCCTTCAATGCGAGCAGGGTC
>CWHB01000007.1_pt2 | contig 13501 bp, 13 predicted proteins | sample 670591 | NCBI WGS metagenome assembly CWHB01 (sample SAMEA3735853, study PRJEB9488) | human gut metagenome | biome: ENVO:mammalia-associated habitat; material: ENVO:feces | place: Malawi | collected 2009-02-27
GCAGTTTTAGGAGTTTTCCTGATTTTTTTCAGGAGAAGACTTAAAACGGGAAAAATATTCCTGCGTAGCTCAGTTGGCAGAGCATCCGACTGTTAATCGGACGGTCACTGGTTCAAGCCCAGTCGCAGGAGCCATATGAAAGCCCTTGGAAATCAAGGGCTTTTTTGTTACTCCAACGAATCAAGCACGTCGTCAATTAGCGTGCGCTCGTGCGATCCATCGGCTTTGAGTCGAGGGAAGCGTCGCAAGGCATTGGCGGGACTCGCGCCGGCCGCACGCGCCACATTCGATTTCGATTCGCCATGGGCCAAAGCTGTTTCCGCAAGACGATCCACCAGCGAGTCCGACACCTTGCGAATCTGCTCGGCAACCCACAACTGCGCCAGTTCGGGGGAGAGCGCGTAATCGTCCTGCAATTCGCTTGATGCCTCCTGCACGGCCGCCCACAGCACCATAAAAGGCTTCTGATAGTAGGTGATCCGATCGTAGTCGGACTCGCTTTCCAGCTGCTGCAACGCTTTGCGCTGTGACGTGTTATCGCTCATGCGTTCCATCGTATGCCGCGACACGCCACGGAGCCTGTGGATAACCCATCCTCCGACCACAGGGCCGTTTCAGCTGGACAATCAATCACCATACTGTCATGCTGGCAATTCACCGCAGCACAGCGTAACAAAGCAATAAAGCGACACAGCAACGTAGCAATGCGAAGGAGCCGTCATGAACGAACATGAATATCGTCGACGAATTCAACGGAACAGAATCGTCCAAGAGGAAAAGAAACGCATTCGCCAGCAGTTGCGCCAAATCATGGTCGTATGCGCGCTGGCGTGCGTCATGCTGCTCTTGTGCTGCCTATGGTCGGCTGAACCGACATATGCGAAAACGAATTCTGGTAGCGCGTCCGGATCCTGCGTAGCCCTGATGCGATGGCCGTTGAACGGCGTGCAGATAGTTGGCAAGTATGACGCGCCGAAACAACAGTGGCTTCCAGGACATCGGGGCCTTGACCTGCGCGCAGACCCTCAGGAAGCCATTATCGCGCCAGCGGACGGCGTGATCGCCTTCAGTGGCAGCGTGGGAGGCAAAGCCGTGGTCACCATACGGCATGGAGGCAGCCTTTCCGGACTGACCTCGACGTTCGAACCAGCCAAGGCGGAACGCGATGTCGGCGCACATGTTGCGAAAGGGGAGCGTTTCGCGCATGTGGAGGGCGAATCTGACCATTGTAACGATCATTGCCTGCATTGGGGAATCAAATCGGAAGGACGGCAATACACCGATCCGGAAAGCAAAACCCGGACGGTGCGAATCGGATTGAAAGTTCTATGAAACAGGAGTCGACAGAACCATCGGTTTTGTCCATACGTCGTGGCCTCGCCGAAAAAAAGTGAAGCTCTCAGGCTATGATGCTGCATGTACGACGATTACGCAGGGGAGAAATGCCATGTACAAGGAATACACGCGGCCTTTGGAACAGCAGATTGACACAGACAAAAATATTTTTTCGGTGCTTGAGGAACGAGCGAACCGTACTCCGAACGATTCCTTGGTCGAATACAAGAATGAGCATGGCGAGTGGACGTCGTTCAGTGCCATCGAGTTCCGAGACAAGGTCATCGCCATCGCCAAAGGCCTGATCGCCCAGGGCATCATGCCCGGCGACTCGGTGTCCATCATCGCCCACACTTGCTGGCAGTGGACTGCGCTCGACGTGGCGATCATGTCGATCGGCGCGCTCACCGTCCCCGTGTACGAGACGAATTCGCCCGCGCAAGTCAAAATGATCTTCAACGACGCCAACGTCAAAATGGCGTTCGCGGAAGATGACGCGCAGCGCGACAAGATCGAATCCGTCAGGAGCGAATGCTCCGATCTTGGTGACGTCTATGTCATCGGACTTGGCGCGATCGACACAATGATCGAATACGGCCATGCCGTGTCCGACGCCGAATTCCAAGAGCGCGAACATGCAGTCAAAGGCTCGGACCTCGCCACCATCGTGTACACCTCCGGCTCCACAGGAACGCCAAAAGGCATTGAGCTCACCCATTCTAATTTCGTGTTCATCACCTATTCGGGCATCAACTCCATGCCCGATATCGCGATGAAGCCGAACCGTCGTCTGCTGCTGTTTCTTCCGCTGGCGCATGTGTTCGCCCGCTACATGCAGTTCTTCTGCTTCGCCGGCAATGTTTCGCTTGGCCTGTCCGGCAACCTGAAGACGATCCTGGCTGATTTCAAGGCGTTCAAGCCGACGTTCATCCTTGCCGTGCCGCGAATCTTCGAAAAGATCTACAATGCGGCGTCGCAGAAGGCCGGAGCCGGCCTCAAAGGACGTATTTTCGCAGGTGCCACGCAGGCGGCGCGCGACTGGTCGCATGCGCAGCAGTCAGGCGAAGGCATTCCGGTCGTCTTGAATCTCAAGCATGCGTTGTACAACAAGCTGGTGTACGCCTCGATCATGGACGTGTTCGGCGGTCATGTGGAATATGCGGTTTCTGGAGGCGCTCCGCTTGATTCATCCATCGCTCATTTCTTCAATGGCGTCGGATTGCCGCTGCTGGAAGGCTACGGCATGACCGAAACCTGCGCTCCGTCAAGCGTCAATCCGACTTCCGGATACAAGATTGGCACCATCGGACTGCCGCTGCAGGGCGTGACCATGGGTGTCGACGATGAAGGCGAATTGTGCATCAAGAGTCCGGCCGTATGCGCTGGCTACCATAACAATCCCGACGTCACCAAGCAGCAAATCGTCGACGGCTGGCTACATACCGGTGATCTTGGTTCCATCGACGATGAAGGCTTCGTCTCCATCGTCGGACGTAAGAAGGACCTCATCATCACCGCCGGCGGCAAGAACGTCTCCCCATGCGAGATGGAAGCGTCGATCATGACGTCGCCCGTGGTGAGCCAATGCGTGATGATCGGCGACCGCAAGCCGTTCATCGCGGCCATCATTTCGTTGGATCTTGGCGAAACGAACGCATGGCTTGCGTCGAAGGGCGCGGAATGCGTAGTATCCCTCGAGGAGGCCTCCCGCAATCCGATTGTGCACGCCGAAGTGGAACGTGCCGTCAACAAAGCCAACGAGCTCGCATCCCGCGCCGAATCGATCCGTAAGTTCGAAATCGTGCCGGACGAATTCACCGAAGAAAACGGCTTGGTCACGCCGAGCATGAAGGCACGCCGTCAGGCGGTGGTCGACCATTACCGCACGCTGATCGACACAGTCATCTACGTTCCAAAGAACAAGTAAGCGCCAATTATCGCAAAAAAAGCGTTGACTGCAATATAAAAAGCTGGTTTCCGTCGAATTGTTACGACGGAAACCAGCTTTTTATATTTCTTGTTCGGATTTCGTATGTTTGATGATCCGGATTATCTCGTATCAGCTGGATTACAGCCCTGCTTCGGCAAGCGAGATATATCCCGGTTCGATCAGCGTTTTCTTCAGATTGCTGGCGCTGACCGCTAGCGCCTCTTCTTGGATGGTCGGCACTTTCTTGTTTTCCATGGCGACGGATGAGATGAACGTCAGCTTCGCAAGCTTGCCCGACGTGTTAAGCTGCACACAGGTCTGTGCGATGTCGGATGCCAAGATCTTGCGATTTTCCAAAGCGGTCATCCACTGTTTGCCGTTCACGATATTCGGTATGGAGCTGACGTAGGCGCCGTAACCGGTGATGATCGGCCATTGCGAGTTCTGCTCGTCAAGGGAATCGCTGGTATCCTCCGTATCGGAATCGCCGTCATCGGATTCAGGCGCCTGCGCAGGATCGGGAACGGACTGTTTTTTCAAGTCTTTCTTGCCGGTGATATTGTCTACGATGCCGGAAATGGTGATGGATGGGTTGATGTCGGCCGCCGAACCGGTGTATCCAAGATCATTGAGCTCTTCGGAAACATAACCGGCCACATAATCATTGCAGGAGATGATACCGTCGATGCGGGTATGACGCGATGTGTCCTTGTCCATGCCAAGACGTTCGGCGAGCGTGGATTTGACCCGCTCGCTTTTCGCCGCATCGAACGCCACAGACACCCAATCGGATTCTGTACTCGACGAGGTCAGCGTGCCGGACGGGGAAACGGCCTTCCCGTCTTTGAAATACGGTCCAAGCACCGACCAAATACCTTTGAACACGTCTTGCACGAAAGTCGCGTCTGCTGTGTTACCGCTTTCATCGGCGGCATCGTAGGGGAGTAGCACTTCGATATGCTTCGGATTGTCGGAGCTGGTTTTGGCGAGTTCAAGCTTGCTGACCAGCTGCTTGGCCTGCAGTTGGCCGACTTGCTCGGCCGTGGTCATCGGTGCGTACACATCCGGAGTGAAACCCTGCAGCGTGTTCGACACTAACACGACTTTCATGCCCTCGTTTTGAGCGAGCTGCAATGCGGAAACCAAGCGTTCCGCGGATTGGGCGTAATCCTGGGCGTCTTCGTCGGAGGAGTTCCCCTCCCATGTGATGTCGTGCGACGCGTAGTCTCCATACTGGCGGTCGGATTCGGTGGTGTCGGCCACCGGCGCCACTACCAGAGTGGTTTTGTCGGAGGAACCCGCATCGTCGCTGGTGCTGTTGACGTGGTTCACCACATAATCCTGTACGCTTTGGCTTTGCTTGTCGAGGCTCGACGCCGTTTTGACGGTGATGTTAGAGCCCTTGACGTCGTTATCTTTTAAAGATGAGACTATTTCCGGCACTAGTTTTTCCCATTTGCTCAAAGGCGTCTGCTGGGAGATGGTAATGCCATCCGAAGGGGTGAAGATCACCACGTTGCCGGCATCGACGGTAGTGGTGGTGCCGGTGGAGTCCGCTTCATGCGATTGCGTTTCATTGTCGGATGAGCAGGCGCCCATGGCCATGATGAGCGAGGTCGATGCCAACAGTGCGAACAGACGTTTCGTCACAGTCGTGCGGTGCAGTGTCATGCCGTTTCCTTCATGAAAATCGAATGATGATTCCTATGCTGAGCTCTGATTGTAATATCTGGACGTCAAAAAGGGCCGGATATGCGTGTGAACCATACATATCCGGCCCTTTGAGTCTGCTGTTGGACGTTCAGCCAAAGGTTATTCGGCTAAGAATCATTCAGCTAGAGCCTTGGCGAGATTTTCGTCCAAAGCGTTCATGAAGCCTTCGGTGTCAAGCCAAGCCTGATCCGGACCGACGAGCATGGCGAGATCCTTGGTCATCTGGCCGCCTTCAACGGTGGACACGATGACTTTCTCCAATGTTTCGGCGAAATGCTTGACTTCCGGAGTGTTATCCAAGTCGGCGCGGTGCTTGAGGCCGCCGGTCCAAGCAAAAATCGATGCGATCGGATTGGTGGAGGTCTTCTCGCCCTTCTGCCAACGGCGGTAGTGGCGGGTCACGGTGCCATGCGCGGCCTCGGCCTCGACGGTCTGTCCGTCAGGGGTCATGAGCACGGAGGTCATGAGGCCGAGAGATCCGAAGCCTTGCGCCACGGAATCGGACTGCACGTCGCCATCATAGTTCTTGCAGGCCCAAATGTAGCCGCCATGCCACTTGAGGGAACTGGCCACCATATCATCGATCAGACGATGCTCATAGGTCAGGCCCGCTGCGGCGTACTTGTCTTTGTATTCGTTTTCGAACACTTCGGCGAACGTATCTTTGAACTGGCCGTCGTAGGCCTTGAGAATCGTGTTCTTGGTGGAAAGATACACCGGATAGCCGCGCATCAGACCATAGTTGAAGCACGCGCGGGCGAAACCACGGATGGAATCGTTCACATTGTACTGCACCTGGGCCACGCCGCCGTCGGCGCCATAGTTGTACACGACATGCTCGATCGGCTCGGAACCATCTTCCGGAGTGAAGGTGACGGTGAGCGTGCCTGCCCCCGGAACCTTGAAATCAGTGGCCTTATACTGGTCACCGAACGCATGTCGGGCTACCACGATCGGTTTGGTCCAGCCGGGAACCAGACGCGGAACGTTGCTCATCACGATCGGCTCGCGGAAAATGGTTCCGCCGAGAATATTGCGAATGGTGCCATTGGGGGACTTCCACATCTTCTTCAGGCCGAATTCCTTGACACGCGCCTCGTCCGGCGTGATGGTGGCGCACTTCACGCCGACATGCTCACGCTGGATGGCCTTCGCCGCGTCGACGGTCACCTGATCGTCGGTAGCATCGCGGTTTTCGATGCCGAGATCGTAATATTCGAGATCCACGTCGAGGTACGGAAGGATCAGGCGATTCTTGATGTCTTTCCAGATGACGCGGGTCATTTCGTCGCCGTCGAGTTCGACGACCTTGCCTTCGACCTTGATTTTGGCCATGTGTTGTTCTCCTGTCGGGATTGAAGGTGATAAGTTCCTGTCTTATAACGAACGTGTTAACGATACCTGTTAATGTCCAAAAAACGGGGTGGCGGCGGGTGACACGCTCTTGCATACTGTCATTGCTGAGCATTAGCCTTGAAAGCATGTCTCAGGAAATTGAAATCGGTTTGGGCAAGAAGGGTCGTCTGGCGTACTCTCTGGACGACGTTTCCATCGTTCCCTCCCGTCGTACTCGCGATCCGCAGGATGTGTCCACTTCTTGGCAGGTTGACGCCTATGAATTCGATGTGCCGGTCATCGGCGCGCCGATGGATTCGGTGACCAGCCCGGCCACCGCCATCGCCATGGGCAAGATGGGCGCTCTTGGCGTGCTCGACCTCGAAGGTCTGTGGACCCGCTACGACGATCCGCAGCCGTTGCTTGACGAAATCGCCGAGCTGCCGGCTGGAAGCGCGACCGAACGCATTCAGCAGATCTACGCCGAGCCGATCAAGCCGGAGCTCATTGTCGAGCGTCTGCATGAGATTCGTGACGCCGGCGTCACCGTTGCGGGCGCACTGTCTCCGCAGCGCACGCAGGACTATTACTCGACCGTTCTCGAAGCGGGCGTCGACCTGTTCGTCATCCGTGGCACGGTCGTCTCCGCCGAGCATGTCTCCCAGGATCACGAGCCGTTGAACCTGAAGAAGTTTATCTACGATTTGGATGTGCCCGTCATCGTCGGCGGCGCCGCCAATTACACCGCGGCCCTGCATCTGATGCGTACCGGCGCGGCCGGCGTGCTTGTCGGCTTCGGCGGCGGCGCGGTGTCCGCGAACCGCAACACCATTGGTGTCCATGCTCCAATGGCCACCGCCATTGCAGATGTGGCCGAGGCACGTCGCGACTATATGGATGAGTCCGGCGGCCGTTACGTCCAAGTGATCGCCGACGGCGGCATGGGTGACTCCGGCAGCTTCATCAAGGCGTTCGCGCTTGGCGCCGATGCTGTGATGCTTGGGTCCCCGCTGGCTCGTGCCAAGGAAGCTCCGGGCAAGGGCATGCATTGGGGTGCCGAGGCCCGTCACCAGACGCTTCCGCGCGGCTTCCGCACGAATGTCGGCACCGTCGGCACCCTGGAAGATATCATGTTCGGTCCCAGCCACAATGCGGACGGCACCACCAATTACATTGGCGCGCTCCGTCGTGCCATGGCGACCACCGGTTATGTCGATCTCAAGAGCTTCCAGCGTTGCCCAGTCACGGTCGCTCCGACTCGCTGAACGAGCTTTGCGGTAAAGCCTGAATAACGGTTCATTGATCCTGCAGCGTCATGCTGCAGGATCTTTTTTTGTTATGTTTCCCCGGCTAAGAAAGTCAGGTTGGAATGATTAAGTTATACATCGCAAATGAAGTAGCGGAGGTGAGATGAATGGCAGCGCGTAGAAGTGGCGATCCCCGACGCTTGGATCCGTTGTCCGGACGATTCACGGATTACATCGTGATAGACACGGAAACAACCGGATTGAGCGTGCGCAAAGGCGCCAGACTCATTGAAATCGGCGCGGTCAAAATTCACAACGATGAGCTGATCGACGAATTCGACCAGCTCATCAACCCGTTCGAACACGTCCCGTCAAGAATCACTGGTTTGACGGGAATCGACGATGGCATGCTGCTCGGCAAACCGGATGTGCGTGAAGTCATGGATGAGTTTGCACGCTGGTGTTCGGACACGGCCGTGGTCATGGCGCACAATGCGTCCTTCGACATGTCGTTCCTCGACAATGCTGTACAGCTCGCTTACGCGGAGCGGGACGCGCGTTTCGCGCATCATTTCGTCGACACGTTGGACCTCAGCCGCCGGCTGCATCCGGAAAAACGAAGCCACAAGGTTTCCACCCTCATCGTCGACTACCACATCGCCGACATGGAGGAGCACCGCGCATTGTCCGACGCAAGGCAGGAGTGGATGCTGTATCGCGCCATGCGTGACGAGGCCGAGCTGCTCGGCATGCTCTGACAGTCCGACGTCCGACCTAACGTCGTTCGAATACTTTGACTCGGTATTCGCCTGCGGAATAATGGTCGGTGTTGCGATACTCCGTCGTCTTCGGCTTTTTATCGTTGCTTGATCGTGTGAGATAGTAGATGGTCTTGCTTGACAGGTCATCCAAGTCGCGAACCTGTGCCATGCTGCCATGGAGGGGAGCATAACCACCTCCGCTTGACGCGTCATCCTGCTTCAGGAAATGATAATTGTCGCAATCGTGATAGTAGTAATACGAATCAATGTAAGTGAATTCACCATCGGCAACAACAGCGGACGAACTGTCGCATTGTGTGAATTCGCTGGCCTGAGCGGCATGCGGCGTCAAAGCACGTTCATAGATGTAGTTTCCACGGAAAAGGAAGCTGACGGATCCGCCGATAAGCAATGCGAGGCACAGTATCCACGACAGCCATTTACGCAAGGCATGCTGTATCGAACCATTTTCGGACGGATGTTGGGCGGTGGCTATCCTCACGCAAATCAACGCGAGCGACGCGTACAAGAAAGGTATGAACGGAGTCGCATACCGCACGGTGAAAAAGCCCCAAGGCCAGCAGAACCACCAGTGCGGTAATTGCGTTGGACCAGATGGAACCTGCCGCGCCGACATAATCGGTGTGGCCTTTGAAAGCAATTCCCAAAATGATGCCGAATGCCGTTGCAAGCAGCACGCGTGTAGTGAACCCTGCATTTTTCTTACGTTTGAGGAACGATAGGACGGCGAACAGGATCGCGGCCACGACGAGTGCGATCCAATCGTATGCGATGTTTGACATTTTGTCGTTATTCCCTTCTCGAAAAACGATGATGCGTTACGTGAGATACCCCCACGTTCATGTCGGACATCAATCTATCCGCTCGTTCTTCGGCGCAACGCCTTGTGGTTATTGCCGTTTTCTATAGTCGTCTATCAGGCGGCAGTCATTCCGAGGCATACAGGCTGACGTTCCAGTGTTCCGCAAGTCGCTCCAAGACGTGGTTGTTTTGCGTTTAGGGAGGGCTCGTTTTAATATGGGACGTCGGATAACTGGCTTCGTATCTGAATTTGTCTGGATTTGTTAGGGCCGGAGGAATTGGAGATTAGACATGGCATTAAGCGCCGCGATTATTCTTGCAGCGGGTGAGGGTACCCGCATGCGTTCCAACAAGCCGAAAGTGCTGCACACTTTGGCCGGAAAGACGTTTTTGAACCGTGTGATGGATTCCGTGGCGGCGCTCGACCCTGAAACGTTGGCCGTGGTCGTGCACTACCAGGCGGAACGAGTCGCCGAAGCGGCCCGCTCCTACAATGAGCGTGTCACCATCGTCAACCAGGATGACATTCCTGGCACCGGACGAGCCGTGCAGTGCGCCATGACGCAGTTGAAGGAGCAAGGCGGGCTTGACGGCTCGGTGCTGATCGCAGCTTCAGATATGCCGCTGCTCGATGCCGACACGTTGAACCAGCTGCTTGCCTTCCATGAGCAAAGCGGCAATGGTGCCACCGTGCTCACCACCATTCTTGACGATCCTACCGGCTATGGCCGCATCATCCGCGACAGCGAAGGCAACGTGCTGCGCATTGTGGAACAGAAGGACGCTAACAGCAGCGAACTGGCTGTGCACGAAGTGAACACGTCCGTCTACGTGTTCGACGCCAAACTGCTGGCTGAAGCGATTGCCAACCTCAAATCCAACAATGCTCAAGGCGAGTTCTACCTGACCGATGCTCTCGAAACCGCCAAATCCAACGGTGCCGTCGGCGCATTCGCAGCCCCCGACCCGTTGAGCGTCGAAGGCGTCAACGACCGCGTGCAGCTTGCGGCGCTCGCCAAAGCCCACAACAAGCGCGTCTGCGAGCATTGGATGCGTGAAGGCGTGACCATTCTCGACCCCGAAACCACATGGATCGAAGATGACGTGCGTATCGAACGTGACGCCGTGATCCTTCCCGGCTGCTTCCTCGAAGGCAGCACGGTAATCGGAGAGGGCGCGCAGGTCGGCCCATACACGACGCTTATCAGTGCGGTCATCGATGCCGATGCCCATGTGGAGCGTTCCCGCGTGCAGGAGAGCCACATTGGCCGCGCGGCCAACATCGGCCCATGGACGTACCTGCGCCCGGGCAACGATCTTGGTGAAGAATCCAAGGCCGGCGCCTTCGTGGAAATGAAGAAGGCACACATCGGCAACGGCACTAAAGTGCCGCATCTGAGCTATGTGGGCGACGCCGACTTGGGCGAGCATACCAACATCGGCGGCGGTACCATCACTGCCAACTATGATGGCGTGCACAAGCACCACACCACCATCGGATCGAACGTGCATGTCGGTGCCGGCAACCTGTTCGTGGCTCCTGTCGAAGTCGGCAGCGGCGTCACCACCGGTGCCGGTTCCGTGGTTCGCCACGACGTTCCGGACGATTCCATGGTCTATTCCGAAAACACACAACATGTAGTAGAGGGCTGGAAGCCCGAATGGGAGCGCTGAATATGCCGGCAGTACAAGATTCCATCGACGCCATCCGCATCGCCGCAGCCGCGGCCGACCGTATGAAGGCCACTGACCTCGTAGCCTTCGACGTCACCGAACCATTGGCCATCACCGACGCGATGCTCGTCGCCACCGCTTCGAACGAACGCCAGGTGCTGGCCGTCGCCGAAGAAATCGAAAAGGACCTGTATCTCAAGAGCGGCAAGCGTCAGCCGCGTTCCCGTGAAGGCTTGACCGAAGGCCAGTGGGTGCTGCTCGACTACGGTGATTTCGTGATTCACGTCATGCATCAGGAATCCCGCGACTTCTACCGCCTCGAACGCTTGTGGAAGGATTGCCCGAGCATCGACCTGCAGCTTGAACATCCCGAGGCTTCCGACGAAGAGACCACGGAAACCGCGGAATAACACGTACGAACATGCCTTCACGTCTGGATGCGGAAGGCATGTTTTCGTATCAGGCGAGACAGTATTCGCAAATTTCATAATCGAGAAAGCAACGGAGAAGGAAGCAGTATGCCTCGAAACGTCGAACTCGAACACAGCGGCACAGTACCGGAGCACGTTCACGCCATCACTCTGGTGCGTCATGGGCGCACCGCCTACAATGCGCAACACCGCTTGCAAGGCCAGATCGACATTCCACTCGACGAAGTGGGCCGATGGCAGGTTGAACAAACAGGCAAGGCGTTGCGTGAACTGTATGTTGACCGTCGTTCCGATATTGCGAAACGGCTGGTTGTTTGTTCGGATCTGGGGCGTGCCGCAGCCACCGCCCATGCGTTCGCGGATCCGCTCGGATTGGAGGTGCATCCGGATGCCCGCGTGCGTGAACGCAGCTTCGGCGAATGGGAGGGCATTTCCGTCGAAGAGCTGGCGCAGCGTTACCCTGAGGATTATCGTTCCTGGGCGGAATTTCGTGGCGGAGAACTCAAATATGGCGCTGAACCCAAAGAGGAAGTGGGGCGGCGTGGCGTCGAAGCGCTGAACGATTGGGCGTTCCGTGCCGGGCGTGACACGGATTTGTATGTGTTCTCGCATGGCGCGTGGATTTCTCAAACGTTGCAGACATTGCTGGGAATGGCTGACGCGCACGGTGATTTCGCCGACATTCTGTCGATGCGCAATGCTCACTGGGTGCGGCTCATTCCATTGGAGATCGGTTCCGCATTGCGTTGGCGTTTGATGGATTACAACCATGGTCCCGCCATTGCTGACACCGAAGAATGGGAACATCCCAACCTGTAGCGGGTCTGCAATCGGTCCATAGCCGGCCGATGCATGGTGTCGAACGCTGCCTGTCATCGTTTTTTCAAGCTTTTCACAGAATCGCCAGTACTTTCATAGCGAAATTAGCTATCGTCATGGCTTGTGAAAAACTTTTTTAAGGGAATCTCTTTTTCGTCGATTTGCGCGGGCGCGCTGGCGGCGGTCACGTCATTCCTACTTTCTGCGAAAATCGGTATCGCGGGATCGGTGATTGGCGTGGCTGCGGGCTCGGTTGTTTCCGCGGTTGCCACGCAGGTGTACAAGAACGTTTTGAAGGCGTCGGGGGAGAAGATCCAACAGGCCGTGCCGTTACCGTCAAGTAGTGATGCGGCTGCGAGTGAGTCTGTTGCGGATGAAACGCAGGTGCTTGGCTCTTCCACGAAGGGTGACGAGACGAGGATTATCGGATCGTCTCCTGTTGCGTTGGATACCACGATGGTATTGTCCGATGATGCGACTGCGGTAGCGCCGTTCCTCTCGCCGCGCGTCATTTCCTCCGAGCAGGAGGATGAGGATGCTACCCGTGCACTTGGTGATATTGCCGGAGCGGGGGAAACTTCCGTATTCCCGAACGGGCAACGTGGTGTTGGTAGCGCTAGCATCGCCAGCAGGAAATCCACTGCTCGTAACGCGCGTGATGTCCGAGTGCAGCATGCGGGACAGCGTTCCTCGAATTGGTTGCATAGCAAACACGCTCCGGCGATCATCGCATTCGTCAGCGCTTTGGTTGGTGTTGGAGTGAGCGCGGGATTGATTCTCGCTTTCACTGGCGGTCAGGGAACGGATACCGTGGTGCGTAATGTGGTGCATGAAAAGGTTGTGCCTTCGAATGAAAACACTGGCGGTTCCGTATCCGGTAATGAGCAGGCTCCTGCGCAGAAGCCCAAGTCCGATTCCACGGATTCGAATGATGAAACCACCACGGGAGGCAGCGACAAGACCACCAGCGGTTCCACCGACTCGTCCACTTCCAATGGCACGTCAAGCAATACCACCAATGGTTCCACGTCCGGAAACAGCGGATCGTCATCTGATAATTCCAGCAACGGTCCCAGCCAGACCGGGACGGACTCGTCCAACGGTACCAGCTCGAACGGAGGCACGTCAGGCACCACTGGTGATGGTTCATCATCGGGAACTGGAAGTAGTGGCACTGACGGATCGACAGGTACTGGCACATCGGGATCTACCAACAGTACTACCGGTTCTACAGGAGATGCAAGCAGCAACTAGCATTACTGGTGTTGCACATTCCATGTCGCCCGCATAGTGTGATTGCGTATTGCAGATTGCATATGACGCTTTCCTAAAGCGGGCGACACGCCGGAAGTTGCATGGCTCATGTCTGTGATGTATTTTATATGAGGTCTGCAGGGCAGACTTCGGGGCTATGGCGCAGCTGGTAGCGCATCT
>CWHB01000025.1_pt1 | contig 12856 bp, 14 predicted proteins | sample 670591 | NCBI WGS metagenome assembly CWHB01 (sample SAMEA3735853, study PRJEB9488) | human gut metagenome | biome: ENVO:mammalia-associated habitat; material: ENVO:feces | place: Malawi | collected 2009-02-27
TCCAAAGTGCGCAACTTTTCGGGCACTACCTCACGCCGCTAACCGACGATAGAGAATATTCCTACCTTGAGGTTCCCTGGATTTCAGACATTCATGGTTGCATTCAGCGAATCGACAGAAAAAAGGATCTAACATCAATGCTTCCAGGCTAAGGGCACTGAATACCGAGGATATCTACCTAACTAGAATTAACCCGAGGAAGCAGCGAATAGGAATGGTTCCCAAAAACGCGCCAGCTCCCATCATGGTTTCCGGAGAGGTATACACACTCAAATGGAAACCTAACGATTACATTCCATTTGAAGCGCGTTTCGCCATCATTCCGATATTGCGCTCCGAATACGTCACTCAGCAAATATGCAATCTTTCCACAGGTTCATCCTCATCTAGGGCAAGGATTTCCGTTTCCTCTCTAGAAGGTTTGCGTATACCGAGTAACCTTCTGCAAAACCAAACAAGATTACAAAAGCAATCAGAAACAATCCGGAATGCGACGAACACCTTCTGGGAAGCTATACGCTCAGTTAATAGTGTAATGGAATCCATCCAATAGTCTGATATGGCGTAGCAACGCGATGGACTATATCCACAGCTTTGCTACGCCATATGTCAATTCTGATTTAACAGAGCCTAAGAGTATGACATGCTCCCCCTAGTATATCACATTTATGTGATATACTAGGGGGAGCGGGAAGGCAGAAGGCCGCCTGCGACCCCAGTGACGAAAGGGAGCATGATGGACGTCGATTATCTGGACATGCGCACCGGCGAGCTACGTCGGGGCGAGCTGAAGGACTATTCCAAGGCGGCCCTTGCGCGGCTCGACAAGGCGTACGGCTACAAGTCGTTCCGTCCCGGCCAGCTCGAGGCCGTCAACTCGATCCTCAACCGGCACGACCTGATCGCCGTGATGCCGACCGGCAGCGGCAAGAGCGTCTGCTACCAGTTGCCCGCCCTGCGCGACGGGTCGTTCACCGTCGTCGTCTCTCCCCTGCGCGCGCTCATGCGCGACCAGGTGCAGGCCCTGCAGGCCAGGGGAGTGCCGGCCGCGCTCATCGACAGCGGTGTCTCGCCGAAGCAGCGCCAGAGCATCTACGACATGGCTCATGGCGGGGGACTGCGTATCCTGTACGTCGCGCCGGAACGGTTGTGGACCGACGATTTCCTGTTCTTCGCGCAATCCACGCGCATCGACCTGATGGCCGTCGACGAGGCGCACTGCGTGCTGCAGTGGGGCAACGACTTCCGTTCCAGCTACCTGCACATCGGCGAGTTCATCGCCGGCCTGCCGTCACGTCCCGTCGTGGCCGCGTTCACCGCGACCGCGACCCGCAGCCAAGTGCCCGAGATCGCCGAAAAACTGGGACTGGACCAGCCGGTGCGCATCGGCACCGGATTCGACCGTCCCAATATCCGTTTCGACGCGCTCAAACTCAAACCATCCGCACGCAAACGGTTCATCCTCGACTGGGTCGACGGCCACGAGGGCAGCGGCATCATCTACTGCAACACCATCAAGGACTGCGACTCGTGGGCCGAACGCCTCGCCAAGCATGGAGTGGACGCGGCCGCGTTCTACGCGCCCCTCACCGACAAGGACAAGGCCCGTATCCAGGACGGGTTCCTCGCCGGCTCGCCTCGCGTGATCTGCGCGACCACCGCGTTCGGCATGGGCGTCGACAAACCCGACGTACGCTGGGTCGTCAACAACGGCCCATGCGAAAGCCTCGAGGCGTTCTACCAGGAGGCCGGCCGCGCGGGACGTGACGGCCAGCCCGCCCGAAGCGTCGTACTGTGGACCGACAGCGACTTCATCAATTGGCGGTACCGCCTGCAGGACCATGCAGGCGGCGCGTTGGACGATCCCGAGCTCAAGGAACGGGCCGAACGCGCCGCGCTCGGCCGGCTCGACGCGATGCAGCAGTACTGCGAGACGGACGAATGCCTGCGCCGCGTGCTCCTCGACTATTTCGGAGAGGATCAAGACAGGGAACATTGTGACAACTGCGGCAACTGCACGTACGTGGCCGACTGCGACGTGAACCCGCAGGAACTGCGCCGCAGAAGCCGCTCCACACGACGCCGCGGCGAAACGAAGACAGACACGGGCGGCAAGACCGGCCGGAAGTCCGGAACCGAACCGGAGGAGGAGCAGCAACCGTACGAGTCCCAGCCGGAGGACGAAGCCATTGTCTCGTTCGTGGCCGGACGCCAGAAGCTCATCGGACGTGGATTCGGCGACAGGAAGACCATACTCAGCCTGCAGGGCGGAACCGGCGAGGACATCGACGACCAAGGACTCGACCAGGTCGACGGATACGGCGAACTCGCCGGCATGGACGAACAGACGATCAAGGACCGCATCGAAACGCTCGTCGCGGCTGGGCTCCTCAAACGAGGCATATACCACACGCTCCTCGACGGAAAGGAAACGGAATCATGACGAAGACACGTCTCGCCGAACTGCGCGCGGAAAGCGGACTCACCCAGATGGAGGTCGCGGCCATGACCGGACTGCGCCAATCCAAGATCAGCGACATCGAACGCGGTCAACGCAGCAGCGCGAAGATCCCGTTGGAGACCGCGGCCAAGCTCGCCGCCGCGCTCGGCGTGCACGCCGAGGACCTCCTCGAAACGAGCCTGCTCGAAAGAATCACCGTCACCGCCATGATGAACAAGCCGAACGGAGACGACGGCAGGGGAAACGGACGAACGGCATGAGCGTCGCGCCACGGACCATGAGGCGTCTTAAGCCACTGCCGTGACGGAAGCCCTGCGGCGAAGCCTCCGGTCCGCTTCCACCTTGCACATCAAAAAACCTACCGCGAACCAGCCGGATGAGACAGGTGAAACATCCAGCGAGACGGACCGCGACCGAAATAACGGACCTTGCAACCAGAACACGAAAAAGAGGAGCATGATGGCCGATCACGAGCCGTCGAAGAGCATCTGGAACAGGAGGAACGCGCTTTCATCGATTTGGTCGAGGGGCTGCACCGGAATCAACCGTGAAGATCCCGCGCGCCATATGCCGGCATATTCACGGTCTTTGCGCATGAGAGGCTTACAACGCAGGCTCGATGCGGCCCTCTACCGCAATTCGGGAGGGATGATGTTGGCCGGATCGTTCTCCGGCGCGAAATACGGCCCGACCGCCCACAACGGCACGTTGGTCATCCAATCCTGCTCACGGTAACCGCGCATGGAGGACCGATAGCCGTGCAGTCCGGTATCGGAGCACAGTGCGCGCAGGCTCTTCGCATGCACGTTCTCCTCCGCCTTCACCTCCAAGGGCGCTGGCCTGCCATCCCGTTCGACGATGAAATCGACCTCAGCCGTGCCCTTGCCGGACGACCAGTAATGCACGTCCCCGCCGTTCGCGACGAGCTGCTGGCACACATACTGTTCGGTCATGGCGCCCTTGTACTCTTCGAGGGCTCTGTTCGACAGCAGCACATCGCGCGCGTGGACGTTCATCGCGGCACCCAGCAATCCGACGTCGTGCATGTACAGCTTGAACGACGAAAGATCCTCGTAGTCGCGCAGCGGAAGAGCCGGCTTATCCACCCGGAACACGCGGTTCGCCAAGCCCGAGTCCACGATGAACTGGATCGCGGTCTCAAACTGGGAACGACGCGCGCCCTGCGTTATATGCCCGAACACGAACTTGTGGTTCTCCCTGCCCAGATGTGCGGGAATCGAACGGAACGCCAGCCGCACACGTTCTACGTCGATTCGTGAATCACCCATGCCATGCTTGGAGAAATCGTTGTCATAATCCGAAAGAAGCGATTTCTGGCGTGCGCGCGCCGCAGCGTAGTCATTGCCTCCATCAATGAAATCCTCCACCACCCGGGGCATGCCGCCGACGAAGTAATACTGGCGGAGCCTTCGCTCGAGACGGTCCGAGAACAGCGACGCCCTCGCGAAATCGAGGTTGGAGACCATGTCGGCAAGTGGCTCCTCACCGCAGGCGCGCAGGAATTCCAGGAACGTCATCGGATACATGTCGATGGTATCGACCTTCCCGACAGGGAAGGATTCGCCCGCATGGTACGCCAGTCCCAGATACGATCCGGCGGCGGCGATATGACAGTCGGGAACGTCCTCGGCGAAGGCCTTCATCAACGTCAATGCCGCCGGCACTTCCTGGATCTCGTCGATGATCACCAAGGTCTTGCGTGGCACGATCTTCACGCCGGTGAGCACCTCGATGTTCTCCAACGTCGTCCTCGCGTCGTAGCCGGCCTCGAACACGGCCTGCGACGGTTTGTTCATGAGGTTGACGTATGCGCATGCGTCGTAATGGCTTCTGCCCAGCTCGCGCAACGCATAGGTTTTCCCCACCTGCCGCGCGCCGCACAACACGAGGGGAAGATGTCTGGGATTGTCACTCCACCGCAGAAGCCTCTCGTCGATATCACGCTTCATCTGAAGTTCACCTTCCATTCGGACGTCCATGAATCCGCCAATGCAAAAAAGCAATGGAAGACCCTAGCCGTTTTTGTAAAAAAGCCAATGACCGATAGACTATTTTATACATAATTCATGATGAATGATTGCAATCTTCATGCAAAAGTTCGAATGAATGCATGGTCGCCCCTGCCGCGGCGGAAGCCCTGCGGCAAAGCCTTCGGTCTGCTTCCGTCTTGCCATTCTCTATGAAAATCCCGCAAAGCGGCGTGTGCCGGATACGCATGGTCGCCCAATCGATGTCGACCATGGACATGGCGCTTAAACGTTGTGCGAGAAACTGCCGCAACACTTATAGCTTCGCGGCGAGAGGCCAGCCGACGAGGATATCATCAGAATCAACCGCCATGAGAGCTCAAGCGGGAGACATGTATCGCACGGATGAGACGTGGCGTTCACCTTTACCCAATCGGCCCGTAATGCCGTTTTAGGCTCATTGGATGTATACGAATGATTGAGGAGGGGCTTTCACCTCCGGAGCGTAATCCGAAAGGGGAATGGGCTCCGGGAAACGAGTCACTTGCGAGAGCTCGATGGCGTACGCGATATCGCTTCCTTTGAAATAGTCCATGAACCCATCCTCGTCTATCCCTCCATGATCGTGGGTTTGTTCCCAGATCCCTTCCGGAGTCTCTTCCAGTATTCCGCCTATGGTGGCCTCGGCCACTACCGCGCTTTTTGGACTGGTGGCATAGATTACGATCGTGTCCACATCATGGCGTCTGAAGATGCGACGGCGGAACTCATATGTTTTCTCTCCTTTGAGTATGCGGTCCACGTATTCCGGCTTAATCGATAACATAGCCTTCATCGGTATCTCCCAGTTCCAAAATCGTCATGAATTGCCGCGTATCGAGGGGAATGCACGTGAGCCGATCCTTGGGGGATACGACATCATGGTCCAAGAGTTTTTGTCTTGTGGGGCGTACCCTCAAAGGAAAGTTAAAAAGCAGGGAAATGATATATGGATAGCGCCTCCTGGTCCAGAAGTCTTCGAGCTCTTCCGGAGTGAAGACACTGCGGCCCTTGATGAAACGAAGAAAAGATTCCTTATTCTCGAACGAGTTGATGTTCTTGAGTTCGGTGACCGTGCATATTTCACTAACGACCGACCGGTACCGTGCTTGCCCCGTTCTATCCGATGTACGGTAGATGACGACGCGATCTCCAGCACGGAGCCTTGCCGCATTAGACGCGGCCGAAAGATAGATTTTCTCAATGGTGTTGGTAGGAACCTCATCTTGTATGGGAATATGTGCTTCGCTCCGTAGCCTAATGTCTCCGAACATACGTTCATGGTATTTAGGTATGATGGCAAGTAGATGGGCGCGGTCCCTTCTCGGGGAGATGAAGGGGAATTCCCGATAAGGGTCAAGCCTCGTCGAAGACGGACGTTTCTTAATCCAAACCTGCTCAGAGCTTTTGTATCCCAAAGGGGAGAATCCGTACTGCTTCAGCAAGCCACGAAGACCTTTGGTGTTGTCCGTGCCGAACATAGTGACATAGACGTAAGGGCAGCGACTCTCGGCGAATTCCCTCAAGGCAATGGCAAGTAGGCGCTTGCCAAGACTCGTGTGATGGTCATAGTCGACCTTGAACGTACCGATTTTCATCCGTCGGCCCCGTAAAGGCGGTTGCGCGGATTCATCAAAGTCATCCTCGATTTTGATGTAAAGCATGGCTTGGAGATGTCCGGAATCACGATTCCTGGACACCCAGGTCTTTTCACCTTCCGCTGATTTCCGGTCGAACCAATCATCGAATCCCTGATAGGCGTTTCTAAGACTGGTGAAAAAAGGGTCATGCAGATTCAGCTCAGAGAAGGAGACCTTACGAATATGATCCTCGAATCGTTGGGAATTCATCATCTTTTCTCCTCCATAAGCTGTTCGACTGTGATTGGTTCAAGTATCTCTGCGACCCAGAGTATCGAAGGGCCGCCTTCTTCAGGTCGGGGGAATAAGTCGTGAAAATCATCCGGTGAAATGGCCGCGAGACAAATCAACGCGTCATCGTCATCCCTTCCCCTTCGGGAGGCCTTACCAATTCGGTACATCCCCAGTTCTCTTCCGTCTATGGCGCTGACATATCGAATCGCTTGCGCCCCATCAAGAGATTCAGCCCTGATTTCATAATGCTTCTTGCCATCACGGATAAGAAAAGCGAATTCATCTCTCATCTTCGCGGTCAAGATCGTGGTTCTTTGCATGGTGTCTCTCTGTTCTGCGCCATTGATGCAAGTGCTGCGGGAATGTCTTCAATGCAATCATATTTCAACTGGTTTTATCAGCGTCACGATTACGTGGAATCTCCCAAGATTAAGCGATACTCATCATTCATTCAGCGGACCAGGTCGAACTGGTACTCCCTGCCGTCGTCCAACCGGTCGACGGCGCGCACGGCCGCGTTGTTCCACATGCTCGCCGGCCAGCCGGCCATTTTCGGGAACGCGCGCGCGAAAGCCTTGTCCGACCGGTATGTCGGCACATGCACGATGCCGTCGGCGTCCGGGTCCAGGCCGCGCAGGAACGGCGCCGTCCACCGGGCCAGCGCTTCCTGCACCTGTCCGATGCGGTCCAAGATCCCGGGCAGCGCGTCCTGCACCCAGTACGGCGGCTCGCCATGGCCATTCACGCCTTCCTCCCAACGGGAGACGGCATGCTGGCTCACCGGCCGCGGATCGTCCGGGTCCTTCGGCGCGAGCAATCCCACGCACACGCCCAGATCGGCCTGGCTCAATCCGAGCAGGCGACGGCGGGTCTCCAATTCGATGCAGGTGAACGTCATGCGTGCCTATCCCTTTCCCAACGGGGCGCCGGGAGGCCTGGGCCATCCCGAAAACGACATGAGCCATTATAAGACGAAACGGACGGATCCGTCCGCTCCCCGGAATGAACGTGGACGCCCCGACGAATGACCCGGAATCGGGAGACGATGCGGGGGCGGGCGGTATCCCTCCGTATCACATCATCCCGTCAGGCCTCGATCTCCGCGTACATCACGGTCAGGGGGATGCCAAGCGCGTGCAGCCTGTCCACGGCCATACGCACCGACGCGTTCTCCAACCGCATCATGCCACGACGACCGAGATGGAATCCGGCGATGGTGACGTCCTCATCCCTGTGCGCGATCTCATGCTCCTTGAGGTCCCTCCAGTACGACAGCATCACCGGCTCCGGTTCGATGCCGTTGTCCCGGGCCAGAGCCACGGCCTTCGACGCCATGTCCACGAAGGCCGTGGCACGACGGTCCGCCTCGGCCCACATGTCCTCGACCAGGTCCCACGCCTCGCGACGGGGAAGCGCGAACTCACGCGGATCCTCCCAATGCACGACCGTCAGCGTGGTCACCCCGACGGTACGGGCGACCCACGCCTGCGACAGGCCCAGGGTCTCCCTCATCATGCGGAAATCCGCCGCCGAACGCCTCACGACGGGACTGTTCTCACCAGTCATGGTTCATGATCCTTCCAACAAACAACGGTATACGGTATATATACCGTATACCGTTTGGGGGCTTGATGCAAGCCCCCGGAAAAGGAATCCGCCATCGCCCGCGACGGCGGATCATCCATTCAACGCCACCACCCACCCCTCCGACCATCGGCCGGCCTGACGGCCGACGACGGTTCCACGCCCGCATAAACGGACGCGGAAAAATGGAATCCGCCCAAGGGCGGATCAATCCACCGCCGCCACTCCGACGTGGCGTCGAAGGCGCCCCCACGATGACGCGGCAGGCGCGAGGCCGGGAAACGAAAACCCAAGCTCCAGCCGCCCGTCTGACCGGCCGGGCCCCATCGTCACAGCCGCCACGCCTCCCCGCAAGCCTCCGCCCGTCCTACGCTTCGCTCCGGCCATGCGCGCCATGCCGGACCCGTGTGTCCGCAGGGCGGATACCACACGGGATCCGACCCGGCGATCCGGCTTGCATGTCGGACGTGTCGCCCGCGCCAACGTGACCCGTCCGGTCAAGGAAAGTGCAACGACATAGGAGCGTGATGAACATGACCAACGACAGCAAGACCACCGACGCCGCGAACGACGAGACCCCGCGCGTCTGCCCATGTTGCGACGAGCCGCTACGAGAGGACAAAACCGAACACTGCGCCACATGCAAGGGGAACATGTGCGCGGACTGCGGGGAGGAATGCGTCAACTGCGGGTACGTGTACTGCCCATCCCACCTTGCGGAATGCGACGATTGCCCGAACCACGTGTGCTATGACTGCGCGGCGTACTGCACGGACTGCGGGGACATCCTGTGCGGGGACTGCCGGACCGTGTGCGACAGTTGCGACGAATATGTGTGCGCGGACTGCCGGTACTCGTGCGAGAACTGCGGGGACATCCTGTGCGGGGAATGCGTGCGGTGGAGCGACCAAGACGACTGCGCCTACTGCGCGAACTGCCTGTCTGAATCAAAAGCCCCCGCATACAGTCCGGAGCGCCAACGCATCATGGACAGCCACGAGCACATGTTCACGGTCGGACTCGAAATCGAAATCAACGGCGGACACGACCACGACAAACTCAAAAACCACCCGCTTATAGCCGGATACTGCACGGACGGAAGCCTGTACCACCGCGACGGGCTGGAATACCAGACCGACATCCTCTTCACCACCGACTTCGACGCCATCAACGCGCTCGTGGAATCAATCCACTGTTACGGGGACGAACCCGAACGGGCGGGCGGACACATGCACGTTCGCCGCACCCGCCGTCAGACCCCGAGCCGCTGGTATTGGGCGCTCAAGGGACTGTCCGACCGGCAGGCACGCAACCTCAACATGCGCCACACCTACTACAACCGCTGGTGCGAACTCCGGCACGGCGACTACAGCGGCAAGGACACCGCCGTCAACAACACCCACGAGGACACCATCGAACTGCGCACGTTCGCCCGATGGGACGACACCACCGCCACACGCCTCGCCGCCGCACTCGAATGGGCGCACCACATGTGGCGCTACTTCGAGAGCCATGAACTCTACCAGCTCAAAACCGCCGACATCATGCGCGAAAGCGCGCGAAGCGCCTACGCCACGCCACGAACCACGCCCGCAATGCGTCTCGCCACCAGCCGAAAGGAGGACTGACATGTGCGTCATCATCACCGCCGACAGGGGAGCCATGCCCACCATCAGCCAACTCGTCCAAATGAGCGAGACGAATCCGGACGGGGCGGGCATCGCATGGCACGACAAGGACGGACTGCACCGCTACCGCAATCCCGACAACCGGCAGACCCTAGCCGTGATTCTCGCCAACTGGGACAAGTTCGCCGCAAGCCCGTTCCTCCTGCATTTCCGTCTCGCGACCCACGGAGCCGTCAAAACAGAGAACACCCACCCGTTCCGCTACTGCCTGTCCAACGGCGAGACCGGATACATCGCCCACAACGGCATCGCCCACCGGTACACGCACGGACGTTACAAGTCCGACAGCCGCAACGCGATACTCGCATGGCAGACCGGACAAGCCGACCTCGCGGACGGCACCCAAGGCAAATTCGCCAAAATCGACCAGGACGGACGAATCGAATGGCTCCACGGAGCCGAACCAATCCAAGGAGAGAACCAGACCACAATCACGGTGAGCAACACTGTCTGGGACGGCTACGGATACGACCTCGCCGGATACGACATCAACGACATCTGGGACGAAGCCTACCAAACCGGATACGACGACGGACAGGAGGAACTGCTCAACGGAGCCGTGCCCGACTGGACACCCCACCACCGGTAGGCAAACCGGACAGGGGAACGGGTCGACCGTCCCCTGTCCGGGCCGCCCCAACGCCCGGCACCCCCCGCCCCCCGGAGAAACGGACACCGGCCGGACGGCCGGCGCGGGAGGTCCGACCATGCGACGTTCCGCCCGCTTGCAACCGCCGCGGCATCACGGACCATCGCACGGCCAATCCTCCCGGCCCCTTCGGGGCCGATCCTCCCGGACGCGCCCACGCGCGTCCTCACATCCCGCGCGCGGAGACGCCCCACCAGCGGGCAGGCCCGCAAGTGGGTCATATCCACGCACGGCGGGAAACGGACCATCCGCGCCAGCACGGATGGAAGATCGGCGTCGCGCGACGCCGATCCAATCCCGACAACGGAACGTGCCCCGCCATGCCCATGCGCGGCGGGGCCGGGAAACGGAGCGGCGCACCGACGCGCCGCCATTCCTGATTTTCTTTTGAACCGTTTGCCTGCGGCAAGGATCGTAACCGCCTGAACGCCCGCGCCACGCGATGCCGAACCCCAAGGGGTTCGGCGTGCTCGCGGACGTTCCGGCGGCCAGCGCTATCGCTCGACCAAACGGTCCAAAAGAAAAAAATCTTTTCCGTCAAGGAGACATCATGAACGCCACCGACATCCGCAACGAAGCCGCCGAAACCGCGAAACGGTTCACCGCGCTCAGCAACCAGTCCGCCCAGCTCATCGCCGGAATGAGCCACGAACTCCGTGAGACGCTCGCCCGGGAGTGCGGCGAATACGTCCGCTGGGCCACCTATCCGCTCTTCGACATGAGTCGCGCCCTCGAAGCCATCGCGGACGGCAGACGGACGCCGAAACCACGGATAGTCGAAGCCGTCTGCTGGGACAGGGGCTACGTGCGGGAATGCCTCCGCGGATGCGGCAAGGCGGACACCGAGGAGAACGTCGACGCGGTGGTCGAACAGCTGAAACCGTGGACGGGGCCGGGATCTTCCACCACCATCGCGGAATCGGCCTGCGAGAAGGCATGCGAAGCCATCGACGCCGCCATCGAGGACGCCGGGCTGCCTGACCGGAACGAAGAATAGGACACGCAAAACCGAAAGGAACCATCATGAACTTCACAGACAGCCTGCGCAACGACGTGGCCACCCGCCACCGCATCAACGACATCAACTGTCTCGCCCACGCGTTCAACCTCGCCGACGAGGCGAGGGAACACCTCAAGCAGGCGGCCACGGCGGAAACGACACATCTGGAACTCCATTGGACTGTGGACGCCGACGAGACGTGGCTGACCGACGTGATGGACAATCTGCTGAAATGGCTCGACCGGACTCCGCTGCCGGACGCCCTCGCCGGATACTGCGGCGATTCATGCGACGAGCCATGCACCAACCGGCACATGCGCGAATGGTTCATCAATCAGGTGTTCGACCAGCCCGACGCATGGTGGGACGAAGACAGCCACCATGAAACCGCCGACCCCGACCATGTGGACGCATGCTACGCCAACTGGCTCCACGACCACGAACTCGAAGGAACATGGGAGCCAGCCGGAAAACAGGACAGACACCCCGCCGACCAGCTGCCGTTCCTGCTCGCGGACGGATGGGGAGACACGGCACTGCTCGCGTTCCACCCCGTGGGCGAAGGCATGGACGAGAACCTGACCTACAGCGCGGACGCGCACCAGGACAACGACTACAAGACCCTGATCAAAGCCGCGTACCCCATGACCCTATGGCTCAGGGAACTGCACGTCGAGGACGACATAACGAAAGCCATGGAGTTCTGGCGGGCATGGTTGGACGGACGGTGGAGCCAGGCGGTGGACATCATGACCCGCGAACAGATCTGCGTGCAACTGCAAGACCTGCAATTGCAACTCAACATGAACGACTGACCGGACGGCATGGCAAGGCGGGAGCCGACGACGGTTCCCGCCACGGTCGGACATCACCCGACCAACCGTTCCAACCAGTCGAGCACGGCGGCCAGCCAGTCGAGCAGCAGGCCAGCCCAAACAGGGCGGACGGGAATCCGCGCGTGACGTCCACGACCGGGACGTTCCAGGAAACCGGCCAACAGGCGGGCGAGACGGACGAGCAGCGATATGACGTCGAACATGGTTCTCATACGCATCCGCTATGCGCCCTCACCGAAAGACCTCCGGCACGGCCAGAGGGGAGGGCCTGCGCGGCCCGGCCCCTCTGGACTCCCCACCCGCCGCCAAGGCAGAGCCTTGGAACCATCATGCGGCCATGACCTCCCCACAGGGGAGTCCCCGCCCGCACGGGCCGCGGAAAACGGACGGAACCGGAGCGCCCGCGTCCGCGACCCATGCCGCGCGCCTTACGGCTCCCGGTGCCATGGGTTCGTGGACCCGTTCGCACGCGGTTCCGACTGTGCTTTCCCATTGCGCGCGCCGTCGGCGCACTCCACGGGGTATCGCCTCCGCCCACCCACGGTGGGCTTCGGCCGGGGAACGGAGCTCGCTCAGCCGCTCGCACCCTTCGAATTTTCTTTCGGACCGTCCGGCTACGCCGGATTGATCATACCGGCGTCATGGAACCCGTCAACGCCATGCCGCGCCCATACGGTCGCGCCGCTTATGACGGAACCCATTTTGGCCGGTAACGCTATCGCTTGACCAAACGGTCC
>CWHB01000017.1_pt1 | contig 6842 bp, 7 predicted proteins | sample 670591 | NCBI WGS metagenome assembly CWHB01 (sample SAMEA3735853, study PRJEB9488) | human gut metagenome | biome: ENVO:mammalia-associated habitat; material: ENVO:feces | place: Malawi | collected 2009-02-27
GTGGAGCTAAGGGGACTCCCGCAGTCTGTTGCTATTCCGCCGTTTTGTCGGTGTGTCGGATTGCCGGGTACTTCGCTGGGTACCTTACGTGGCTTTTTTCTCGCTTCTTTTCATTAAAGGAGACTAAAATGAATGTCACCACATATTCCCATGGGAATCGCCCCCAAACTCATAATAGTCATACTCACCATCAGTACCAAGGTAATTGTTAGGAGAAGCTGGCTTAGCTCCAGCACCGGCGCTATCCCTGTAGTTTCGATAGTCGAAACCATTGCATCCGTATTGTGTGCAATTATTGGAGTTTTGGGATTGGGCGTATTGGTTTGAATCACCGGAATAGGAGCCACCGCCATTATTGGAATAAGAGCCACTGGTATTTGAATAGCCGGAGTTGGAATAGGTTCTGGACACAGTCCCATTGGATTGTGCTTGCGCCTGTTCTTGGGCCTGATTCTGCGCGTCAGCCTGAACCTTGGCGTCCTTGGAATCATTCACAGCCTTCACGGCCTTGGCGAGACTGTCGTTGATGGCGGTCAACGATTTCACATCAGCCTTCTTGTCGCCACTAGCCTTCTTGGCGTTGTTAATAGCGGTATTCAAACTTCCACGTGTCTTGTCATCTTGCACCTTACCTTCGGAATCCTTGTACAGAGACTCGGCCGACTCCACCGTCTTGTCGAGCGTGTCCTTCGCGTCCTTGACCTGCTTGGCGGTCTTGGACGCCTCCACCTTGCCCATGGCCTTGCCGATGGCGTTGATGGAATCGTCAGCTTCGGTCATGTCATTGGAGACGATGGTTTTGGCCTTGGATACGCTCCACAGGTTCCACTTGGCGACATGCGATGATGCGGGAACGCCCTTCCGAGATTCCCCAACCTTAAGGCTCTTGTTCAGGGAAGTCAACGTGGCCTTGTCAAGCACGTCCGACTCCTTCGTGGCTTTGACAAGGGATTCCGCTTCCGCAATCTTCTTCACAAGCTTCGAATCAGCCTCCTTGGCCGACTCAACCCGGGACTTGTAGGAGTCGTACGCACTGTTCGACGCATACGCGTAGCCACCAACACCGGCGAGGATGACGGCGGCGGTGATGGCAGTGATGATGGCGATGGCCTTCCTGCCTTGGTCTTTTCCCATTTTTGCTCCTTAATCTCCTGTGTTCGATTTTTCCAAGATGAACGTGTTCTCTCAATTGTTTTTCACGTCTTTTTTACATTCTTTTTTCGATTTTTTACGTTTTGGTCACATTCACGTTTTTTGTGAAGAGGGTGTGAAGATGTGTTTTTTCCTGTTTTGGCTATTTTCCGCCGTTTTCTTGTGTGGGCAATTCCAGTATGACGTTAAGAATCGTTGGAATTCCAACGTTTTTGTGTTTTCAACTGTTTTTGTGTGGACAATCCCAGTATTGTGGTATACTAACAAAAGTTATTTCTGTAACTTTTGCGTGTGAGCTATGCTATGAGTGTCCCCGATGGAACGGTTATCCGCTCCCAGACGGTGACACTGCTCTCGCCTAACGAGCTATCGCGGCGGGATTCAAAACTAAATAGTGATAGCGGTTACTTCCCAAGGAGGGAATAACATGGCACGCAAAAACGGCGGCTACACCGATTTCAGCCCCATCCCTGTAAACGGGGCTACGTTGGCTTCCCAGCTTTTGGCTGAGGACGTCACACCTGTTGAGGTGTACGACGAAGAGACGAAAACTCGCTCACCGAAGGTGAAGGATGGACTTACGCAGTATGAGCTGCAAACGCTCTTCCTTCCGTTCGAGGGTGACGAACGCCATACGGTCGCGATTGTCCCGGTGAAGATTTGGGCCAAGACTAAGCCGACCATCAAAACGAATGCCCCCGTTGCTTTCGTTAACCTGAAGGTGACGCCTTGGAGCATGAATGGCTCTTCCGGCCTTTCGTATTCAGCCGATGGTTTCAAGCAGGATTAGCCATGACTAGGGAACCGATGGTGTCGCGCACGGTGCTCATGCCGATTGACCTTTACCGGCGTGTTGACACTTTCGCGAAATCGAAAGAGATTTCTTGGTCTGCCGCCGTCCGTCGTTTGACGGAGGCTCAGTTGCCGGTGGAAGAGGCTTTTCCTTTCGAGGGTGTTCCTTTTGATGCCTGAGAAACGTTGGAAAATTCTTCTGGCGGTGGCCGTCGTTGCGGTTTCGCTGGTTGTTGGATTCATTGTCGGAACGACGGTGGTGCCGTCCACCAGTTCCACGGTGTACAGCACTGACCCCCAGCAGTGCCCCACCGATGCTACGTTCTGCGAATCGGTGAACGTGTGGCGTCGTTCGGACGCGGCTGATATGAGTCAGCCAAACGCTCCTGAAAACAAATCAAGCGCCCTGTTGGACGCCTGATTGCTCTTTTATCCATCCTGCGGGGGTGGGAGCTTGCACCTCCTACCTCCGCTTTTTCATATCTGAAAGGAAAGATAATGGAAATTTTAACATTGATTTTGAAGGTGTGCGCAATCCTGGGATTGTTCACACTGCTCTTCCTGCCGTTGGCCAAGGTCACTGCTTGGGATGATGACGCATGGTATGCACGCTATACGGTATCGGCGTTGGCGACTACGGCTTGGGTTGCCCTGCTGGTGTTCGTCCCGGGCGCAATCATCGCTTGCGCCGTGGTTTGGGCTATTTTGCTTCTACTGTCCGTCCGGCACCCTTCTCTGAGGAATCTGCTCCCGTTTTGGAGATGGCTTCTCGCCTTGCGTCACCGTATTATCTCCGATTCGCCTATCTTCATCGTGGAGAGGGTGCTTGGTCTCCGTCCCATCGAGGATGAACCCACCGAATTTAAAGGCGTAAGGGATTACGTTGCCGCCTACCGCGCATACGATGAAACCGGTGAAGCCCTCTTGGAGTTTTCCTGCGGCATTTCCGGCGTTACGGACGAGTTCGTGGAGAAAAAGGCCACGGACGGCTTAGGTGCGATGGGTGCGGAAGTCTGCAAGGTGGAGCATTTGTGTCCGGGGCATTGGCTTCTTCACTTTTGGAAGACGGAACCCAAGAACCCGTTGGACGATGCCATCGAGGTGAAGGCGTCTGACCTTGCCGATTGGGATGGAAAAACTGTGGTCTATGGCTTGACGGAGGCCGGGGAACCGGCGAAGCTCTCGTATGCTCAAACGTCCGGCATCGTCGTGGGTGGCGTCCCGGGTGCTGGAAAATCGGCTGGTGCCACGTTGTTGACTCTCCCGCTGTTGGCCTCTCCGAAGGCGTCGGTGGCGATTTTCGATGGCAAAGGGGGCATGGATTGGCGTTGGGCGGAACGGTCAGCGGCGCTGTTCAACAACGATTGTGACCTTGACCTTCCGACGGCTACCGACCAACTGGAAACGCTCGCCCAACGGTGTGTTGAAGACCTTAAGAGCCATCCGTGGAGCGATTCCGACCCGGACTTCTGGCACTCGGGAGCGTCCGCGCTCCATCCGTTCCATCTGGTTGTAATAGATGAATGCCAGACGCTGTTTGACACTACCGGACGGAGCAAGGAAGACAAGGCGCTGGTCGAACGTTGCAAGCGTGCTGTCGCAACAATCGTGCGCAAGGGTAGGTCCGCCGGATGGTGCGTCATGCTGTTGACGCAGAAGCCTACGGCTGATTCGATTCCGACGAATATCAGGGACAACTGCGTCGTGCGATTTGCGCTCCGTGTCACTACGCGTGAGGCCGCTGAAGCTGTTCTCGGCAGTATTCCCGACGGCGACCCCCGCCCGACCGAGATTCCGGCTCCCCGTCGCGGTGGCGCGGTCGTGCAGGGAGAAGACGGGCATACGCAGTCTGTGCGTTTCGCCTACTTGCCGATGACTGAGGCCGCGAAAGCGTTGGATTCGTCCACGCTAGACACCGTGGTAGCCGGTTTGGAAGCGTAGGAATAACACCCCGAAGGGAGGCGGAAACGCCTCCCTTTTTTCGTATCTGGAAGACGTGGGGGTGTGCCGTGGAGAGATGCAGAGCCGTGGCAGACTACCCCACAATTTTGGTGCGGGCGGCGTGCGGCGGCACGCAGTGGGCACTTCGGAAACGTAGCCAAACGAACGCGGAGCGATGGAGCGAAAGCGAATAGCCGGAAGCGAAACGGCGGGAGTGACGGCGCGTAGCACCAAGCGGAGCGCCGGAACGGAAGCCGTGAAAGCGGACGGCGTAGAGAGCGAAGCGGAAGCGCGGAAGCGTGAGGACGCGACGGCTCCGACGTGACCACCTCAGTACTCAGAGAGACGGCTGGGAACCGAGAAGAGGAGTACTCGAACGGTGTTCACCTGCACTCTCTCCTTCTTTTAATAACAGGCCGCATATTTTCTTCAAAACGATTCAATGACGAAATGGGGAGGAATCCCCGAACCTCGAAAGGAGGTATCAAAATGCCTACAATTTCGATTCGTGCTCACGGTGTGAGTGCTACGCGGAATCAAACGGTGGTGAATCCAGTAACCGGCGAGATAGTGACCCTGACGGCGTTCCAGCCGCCGGAAAGGACGGCTACGAAAGGGTGGACGCCTAATGTCGCGCGGCGGAATGAACAGCGGCTCCAGCAAATCGACTTCGACGCTATCGACGGAATCCCGGCTTTCGTCACGTTGACGATGCCCTCTCGGCAGATGGGTGAGGTGTCTGCGGCGGAATTCCACGGCTGGTTGAAGCGTTGGCTTCAATTTGTGAAACGGCATGGGCTCCAGCACTATTACTGGATTTTGGAATTCCAAGCTTCCGGCAACCCCCATATTCATGTTCTCGTCTGGCTCGACCGCGAATGGGAGCCGTTGGAGCAGTACCGTGCTCTTCGGTCGTGGGTGAACATGCTGAATAAGGCTAACGTGGGCGCTCGGATTCAAGGTCAGATTTGGGAGCCTATCGATGTGGGCGGCGAAATCGTCGTTGACGGGGAACGGGTTCCGGCCCATCCCGAGCGTGTTTTGATGTATCTTGCCAAGCATGCCGCTAGGGGTGTTGCCCATTATCAACGGCAGCTGTCGAATATGCCCGAAGATTGGCAGTACCGCAGCGGGCGTGTGTGGGGCCATGATAGAGGTCTTCCACTCCGTGAACAGCAGGACTACGAGACAGACTATCCGACCTTCTGGAGGTATCGGCGGTTGGTTCGCCGGTGGCGTGTAAGCGAGGCTCAGGCCATCGTAGACCCCGAACGGCGGCGTGCTGCGGTGGTTCAGGCTAGGCGTTGTTTGCGCTGTTCTAGGCCGGATATTTCGCCCTATCGGGGCATTTCGGCTTGGCTTCCTGCCGATGTGGCTTCCCAACTTCTTACTGCGGCAGTGAGAGGGGGTGAACATGCGAAAGACTGAGCTTCCTCCAATCATGACCATCGCGGATTCGTTGGCTCACTTGTTCTGGTGACGGACGGCGGCTAGTTGGCTTTTCAGGCTGGCTAGCCGTTTTTCTGTTTCTGCTATTGCCGTTTCCAATTCCTCCACGGTCGGCGTGTGGGGCATGAGTGTGGATTCGATGCCGTTGGCTATCTCTCTCATTCTCTCGCTGCCGCTTGCTCTTTGGTATCTCTCTATAGATGTTGCGGCGTCGGCGTGCCTTCCCCATTGCATTGTGTCTTTTAGGCTGGCTCCGGTAGCGACGGCGGCGGTGATGCTGGTGGCGCGGAGTGTATGAAAGTGCAGGTCGGGTCTCCCCGCCTTGGTCTTGGCCTCGTTGAAGTGGTCGCGCAATCGATTGGGCGTGATGTGTGTGCCGTCGGCGCAGGTAACTATGAAGTCCGTCGGCTTCCTGCCGTCGCACGCTTCGTCTATGAGTTTGGCTAGCTGTGGGGGTACGGGCTGTGTTGTGTTGCTGGTGGCCGTTTTTGTGGCTTTGAGTTCGCCGTGCTCGTCGGCGGAATGGCAGACTCTCAGGGTTTGCGTTTTTGGATTCCAGTCTTGGCATTGTAGCGACACCACCTCGCCTATGCGTAGGTCAAGAATTGCTCCTAACCATACGGAGATTCGTGTGGTGTCGGGCATTGCGGCATAGATTGTTTGAAGTTCTTCGGCTGTTGCCGGGGGTATTTGGGCTTGCCTGCTTTTGGGTACTGCCGGGGCTTTCATGGTCACGGGCGATTTGTCTACAGCGCCCTCGGCTACTGCCTTGGAGTAGACGGCTTTCAAGAGTTGGAACGTTTTCTTCCTCGGTGTCGCGCCTCCGAAGTTGTCTAGGTCGGCTAACCACCGGTTGATGTCTTCGGTGGTGATACCGGTGAGTGGATATTTCCAAAAAAAGGCGTGGGATAGGTGCACAAGGTATTCTCGGTGTTTCCGTTTGCTTCCTGCGGCTAATTCGTTTCCGTCCGCCGAATAATTGAGCCATGTTGGGGCGAATTCTTCTGTTACGTAGTCGCAGAATAGTACTCTGCGGCGTTCTATGGCGGTTTCCTGCCGTTTCCGTTCGGTGGGGCTAGTCCACTGTTTTATTCCGGCTTCAGAAGCTTCCACACGGCTTCTTTCGCCGTTTAGCCATGCTTCGGCTGATAGGCGGTCTTTGAACGTCCGCGTGATGACATCGCCGCGATACGTGTACTTCGCTCTGAACGTTCCCCTGTCAGCCCGATATACGACGCTTCCAAACTTTGTGCGCATGAGTCCAGTATGACGTGATGGGTGCTCATTTCGGGTACCTTGCTGGGTACCGGAAATGTTGACATTGGCGTGCATTTCCGTACATTCTTTGTTTGCGCTGTATGCCTTGAAATCGTTGGAATTCCGCCGTTTTCGCATGAAAAAAGGGTTTCCAGATTGCTCTGAAAACCCTGATTGTGGAGCTAAGGGGATTCGAACCCCTGACCCTCTCCATGCCATGGAGATGCGCTACCAGCTGCGCCATAGCCCCG
>CWHB01000023.1_pt1 | contig 6347 bp, 7 predicted proteins | sample 670591 | NCBI WGS metagenome assembly CWHB01 (sample SAMEA3735853, study PRJEB9488) | human gut metagenome | biome: ENVO:mammalia-associated habitat; material: ENVO:feces | place: Malawi | collected 2009-02-27
CCGAAAGTGCGCAAAAAATCGGGCGTTATCCGGCGTGAAGTCGTCTGCCACATCAAATATGTCTCCTAGGGGAACGTAATCGTTGTCCTCTCGCGCCTGACTGATGATATATCCAGCGTCAATTCGGTCGGCTGTGATGTCAGTTTGATGACACCAAGCGGCCGTTGAGCCTTCTTGTCCGACATGATGCACTCCGGAGAAGAACGACTTACTTTCCTTTAGAATGTCAATCAGGTCGTTTCGTTCCAACGTTTTATATGTCGTTTTCCCTGTGTCGTATCCGATGTTGTGAGCGATGGCCCCGAACACATATTTGGGCGGCGTGCAGTTCTCTCCCTTTTTGACAACGGCAAGAATGCAAGTCTTTGAAGCTGAACGCCCGAACGGTTGGAATGCGCCTGCCGGGAGGCTGATTAAGTGTTGCACAACATTGAGGCTCAACACTTAAAATAAACCATAACTAAAGATGCTGGTTGCTCTTGCGTCGAGAGGCAAAGATTGCCACGCCCATGCTTGCCAGGGCGATGACAGCGAATATGACGCCACTACCCCCCGCTATTGTATGGATGAACTTATCCGCGTTATCCGTGGCAGCTTGATCGGTGGCTGAAGGTTCTGTCTGGGACTTATCACGGTCGGTTTTGACTGGGTCGGGAGAAAGGTCATTGATTTCGTCGATTACGCGTTTTTGCTCTTTTATCTTGTTGTCACATACTTTAAGTAGGTACGGACGACGTAAAAGACTGAATAAGGGCCATGTTTGTATGGTGTAGTAGAAGTTTATGCCAGCAAAAACTAACGCGATCCCTTGCACTATGCACAGCCACGTATGAGCGTAGAAAATACCCAACGTTATGTTCATCAAGCATTGAACGAACAAAAGGGCGGCTGCTACTGCTATAGCTGCTCCAGATATATGCCGTTTCTCTCGGCTTGCTGCGTCCAGCTGGTCTGAAGCGAACACTACCGTCTGCAGAACAGACATGATGGCAGTAGCGCAGAGTATGAGAAAAGCGGAGATAGCAACGTGCCACCAACAGTTTTTAATGACCGAAAACACACACCCATAAGATAGGATAAAACGGATTAGATATAGACCGAAATGAGGTAGAGTGGCTAAAAGTAAAGGGAGCCAAGGTTTTTCCGTCCATTTTTGGTAGCGATTCTTTCTTTCGGTTGCCGTTGCTTTGTTGACGCCTAGCAATATGTCGTAGTCTAAAAGGGACAGCAGCGCGACGATGTTAAAGATGAGAATCATCAAGGCGAAGACAACGGCGGGGAGACGCCCCAGCCCATCCGTTAGGCGGATCCACTCTGCTGCGACAAGAGCCTGCAGGAGCAGCAGGAGAATCACGGCTCCGGTTCGGAGAAACTGGGCCTTTAACTTGTCGTTGAGCTCATCGAGTTGTCCGGAGGCGTTGCGTTGCCGGAAGACAATCAACGCAAGAAACGCAGCGGGAAGACTCGTTAACCCCAGCAGCATTCCCACGATATCCGTTCCGTCGCCTTTTGCTTGTCCTTTCCAGAATTCATTAAACATCTGAATGGATTGATCGGAATCATGTCGTTTAAACATCATTGGAGGATAAGCATATGTGACTGCAAAAATGAACACGAGCAGAAGAAACATGTAAAGGAACTGCCCGATCGCGAAGCGAGTGGCATATGGAATATCTTTCCAGAAAGATTTGTTTTTCATAAAAGACCTTAATTTAGCGACTATCGAAATAAGGAGTCGAGATTGATTCGTCTTAATCTTGCTGGCGAGTACCACAAATGATGCTGCGTGGTAGGTGATTATCATGCCGGAAAGTGCTGCGTCTCCTTGTCTGTGCCTGCCCGCGATCATACGCCACATTTGACCGATTGACTGGTCTATTGGCCTTTATGGTGTCGTGTTGTCGTCCGCTTGGGATTCGTCGTCTCCGGTCAGGTGCCGGACGCCGTTCCAACGGTCGATGTGTTCCGCGCACCAGCGCGTGTCCTCGACGGTAGGATCGCCGCACGCCGTATCGGTCTGCCGCCATTGGCAGGTGCCGTCCGTGTCCGCGTTTTCGTCGCGCAGCTTGTCCTTGTCCACGTTCTCGAAGACGTGCAGGACGGTTCGCGCGCACGCCACCGCCTGCATGCATGATTCCAATCGTCTCAGCGCGGCCAGGAGCCGTTCCGTGTCCTTCGTCATACGGGCAGGACTGTCCACGCTGCCGCCGATGACGACGCGCCTCATGTTCTCCGCGTCCCGTCGTAGTTCCCGTGCCTGTTGTTCCAGACATGTCGCGTGGAGTCCGAGCGTCGCCGTTCTCCTGTCGATGTAGTCGGACATCCTTCCGATGCGTCTGGCTTGGAATTCGTAGTTCACCATTGTCCCGTCCTCTCCCTCGCCTCCCATAAGTCTAAGCGATCGGTTCGGATTCGCGTTGCGGTTTCGACGTCAAGGCGGGCCTGGCCGCTCGTGTCCTGTACGGCGGGATGTTCCTAGATTCCGAGTATGCGTTTCTTCGCCGCTGTTTCAGCTGGGATGGAAATCTGTTCTGCTGGAGCGGATTGTTCCCGTGTCCGGAATGATGCCACGCTACCGCATGTCAGCGGGATAGCCCGAGCGTAGCTCGCTCCGGGTCAACGTGGCCATGGCGGCGGGAAGGATGGCCTGCGGCCTGCGTGTCCCCCATGCGGCACGGCACATGTCCACGAGCCGGTCGCCGTCGATGGTTTCGATTCCGGTGTCCGAAGCATAGGCTAGGGCGTCCGCGGAGTAGCCGCTGGTGGTGACGACGATCATGCCGTCCGCGCCGATTCCGCTGTTGGCGCCGTAGAGCTTCTGCAGTACGGGACGTCCGACGTGATGCCCGCGGCCGTAAAGCTTGCATTCCACGATCCATGTCATACCGCCGCGTTCCAGGAAGATGTCGTATCCGCCGTCCCGTGCGGGAGGCGTCACCGTCGCCGTGTAGCCGTATGCCCGGAACAGGCCGGCGCAGTATTCCTCGAACCGTGTGGGCTCGTTTTGGAACCTGTTGATGATGTCGTCCGCGCCATCCGCGGTCTGTTGGAGTTCGAGCCGTTGCTGCATGATCCGCATCTTACGTTTTTCCTCGGCGCACGGCATGATGTCCACATGCGCGGCCCTTAGATCGACCGCCAATCCATACAGGCTTTCCGGATCTTTGGACCACATCTCCCAATCGTCGATCAGGAGCCATGACTTGTTGCGGATGATCCGGTGGTCGTTCGTACGCCGGTCCCTGGTGCCATCCTTTTTCGCGGTACGCCATTCGGGCCATGCGAGGCTGAGGCTGCCGGGTCTGGCGATGTCCCTGCTGCGGGAGATGTGGATGTTTTCAGGGACGGTCACGTCGTACCGTCTGCCGACCTTGACCCGCAGGATCCACTGGCGTATGAGTATGACAAGCCATACGGCGGACAAGCTGGCCGCAATGGCGAGTATGGCGGGCACGCCGTATAGGAGGGATCCGTCGCATAGATATTGCGCTCCGTCCGTGCCATACAGCAGGTCGTACAGCAGGTCGTACATCATTTCATCTCCGTTCTTTCATCCGTACCGAGGATACACGGACTTTCCCCTATGCCCCAACCACTTATTTTACATGCCCGTTTTATGTTGGTCCGGTATGAACGGGCGGGTCTGGGGTCGATGGTTCGTTCTGAAACGCACCGATAGCATGGAGTATGGCGATACGTCGGGTGCGGTCTCGTCGGCCACGTCGGACCGGTTGTGAATCGTGTCGAACAGGGAACTCGCCTCCAACCAGTCGGACGGATGGCTGGCGCGATACCATCCCTCGTCCGCACTGGCGGACGAGGGATCCACATACGAATGGTTCTCATCAAAGGATGTGAAGGACTATCAAGACAACACCGCGTTGGAGGACATGTATCGCACGTCCTCCGGCGTCGGGCCGGCCGGCCTCTACGACATCTACTTTGCGTTCTACCGTCTGGCTGTCGTGCCCGCTTTCTCCTTCTAGCCTCCGACCCCACCCGAAGGGACGGGAGTCCGTCAACGCTCTTCCCCCATGGCCGTTTTTCTCGTCAGATCGAACTCCACATGTCTTGCCGCGGCTTGTTCCCGATACCAGGCGGCTTCTCTGCGTTCAAGTCCCTCCCTGTCTGTCAATCCCGACAAGGCTGCGCGGCGGCTTTGCCACGACATCTGCAGCGTTTCCACTCCGTCGTATCGGTGGATGAGATTGCGTATGTGGCGGTGCGACGTTTTCATGGCCTTCCCTCTCATCCGCTTCGTATATTACCATCATGTACCGTGTAATCGCGTTTGAGGAACGTGATCGTTTCTCGGCCGCATCGTTTGATTCCGGTTTTGACGGGATTGAGTTCCAGCCCCTGCCGTCCGGCTCGACGCCGGTATTCGTTCAGAACATCATACGGTGACGGCTCACCTGTCTTTCTCCAAGCATCTGTATATGGATCGGCGAGGCGGCGGACCCATGGTCAGACTCCAACGAAAGTGTCTCCGGAACCGACGGGACATACCGGAACCAACTCAACCTGCCGCCCGACGGCATCATGGCCACCATCAGGTATCCGAGACTTGGCATCGATCTGCCTGTCCGCCACCAGCCTGCCTATCGGAGGCGAGAACACGCATTCCGTCATATCCGCTCACACCGGATTGGCCGACCGGCTTATGTTCGACAAACTCAACGGATTCGGCATGAAGGCCGAACGGGGAGACCTCTTCCATATTGACTCCGCGGGACGGACCCTCACATACAAGGTCGTCTCCATCAACGTGGTCACGCCGGACGATTTCACCAGACTCAAGATCGAACCGGGCCGCGACATCGTGACTCTCCTGACCTGCACGCCATACGGCATCAACGACCACCGTCTCCTCGTCGCCGGCGAACGCACCGCCATGTCGGAAACAATGGAAGAACAATGCGAGAGCGACGGTACGATTGTCTATCTCACGCTTTATGTCATCGCCTTCTGGATCATCGTTTCCGTTGTCGCATCGGCCACACTCGTCCATAATGAACATAAGGGGGTACGTCCGAAGAGCATATCCGTCCGTGGCGTTCCACGACATTCGAGCGGTTTGAAAGCCAGCAATAATCTATTGACGATAAGCTCGAACGGCAGAGGTCGGACGGAAGATCGGAGAAGCCACCATCTCGGAGTGTCTAACGACGGGGGTAAACGGATGATAAAGAGGGTATTGAAAGGTTGATATCTCGGCAGGTTGCAATGACCCCTAAAAAGTAAGGGGATTTGACGAAATGTCTACGGTTTCAATGGGTTCCACGGATGTTAGCCTTCGTTTTAGGCAGGAAGAAAGTAGGTTCTAGGCGGTGAAATCCAAGATCGTTGACTGTGATTGGAACACCGTTCTGGGGCTTGCGGAAATTCGCAGGTATCAGAAGATCCGTAACCGTTCGCTTCTTGGAAGGAAGTTGCTTTCCATCTTGTCCGTCGTGCTCGTCGTATCAGGATTGGTGGTGATTTCAGTGCCGGTTATATTGCAGTCACGATCCGCGGGAGAACAGTCCACTATGTCCGATCGACTGGAGGAAACGGTCGCGGGGTGGCCGTATCCGCAGGCGGAGAACGAATTGAAGGATGCACGCGCGTACAACCGCGACCTCGCCTCGCATGGACAGTACGTCCTCGGCGAGGCCAAGGACCCGTTCACGCAGACGAAGGGTTCCGTCTCCGACAAGAGATACCTCTCCATGCTTGACGCCGGCGGGGGTGTCATGGGGTCGGTTGACATCCCGAGGATCAGGGTCAACCTGCCCATCTACCACGGCACATCCGAATCCACGCTCGAGCTCGGGGCGGGTCACCTGTACGGCAGCAGCCTACCCGTCGGGGGCAAGGGCACGCACGCGGTCATCACCGGGCACAGGGGCTTGGTCAAGGCGTTGATGTTCACCAGGCTCGACGAGCTCAAGAAGGGCGATTCCTTCTACATCAAGGTGATGGGCGAGACCTTGGGATATAAGGTCGACCGCGTCAGCGTAATCGAACCGTCCGACGTGTCGAAACTCAAGATCGTCGAGGGCGAGGACCGCGTCACCCTGATGACATGCACGCCGTACGGGGTGAATACGCACCGTCTGCTCGTGTCCGGACTGCGCGCCGCGATCCCGGACGAGATCCCGGACGAGTCACAGGTCGTCGACCCGCGTCCGATTCCTCTGTCCGTGGTGGCGGCCTACGTGCTCGCGGCGTTGTGCGTGCCGCCGCTGTTCGCAAGAGATCCCGGTCCGCGGCGTCATAGTTCGGGCATGAAATCCGATTTCGTCCCTGGAAGGAAGCACTGATGAGAATGGCAGAAAACGGAAAAACCACCGGGGGGGGGGGTA
>CWHB01000002.1_pt1 | contig 4979 bp, 5 predicted proteins | sample 670591 | NCBI WGS metagenome assembly CWHB01 (sample SAMEA3735853, study PRJEB9488) | human gut metagenome | biome: ENVO:mammalia-associated habitat; material: ENVO:feces | place: Malawi | collected 2009-02-27
GCCGCCGCATTCTACTTGAGGGGGTTCCCGGTGGAGCTTGGCTCCCGGGGATCTTTTCGTATTTCCGGGCGGATGATCGCCATTCCAATTAACCGCCCGGCATGGCAGGACGGCGGCTTGGCAAAGCCGGACCAGAAAAGGGAAGGCCGGGAACGGCCGCGAATCCGTGCCATGGTCCATTGCACGAAACGATAGCACGGCAACGCAAGATGACGAGAACATCTCCATCAATCTTATTTTTTATCTGCTTGCGTTCCGGTCTTCGGGGTTACGGGCCTTCCCGGCGGGAGGATCGTTCTGGCCACTGAAAGTTCCAGTACGCCGACAGATCTCAGGAATGTTAAGGGACCTTCTTGCGCTTATCCGATGGTTGAATAGACTGAAGAACTATGCATTATTTCGTACCCAAACGCTGTGTCGAATCGAACAAAATCATGTATCACGACAAAGCAACAGCTCAGCAGGCCGCTGACCAAAGTTGGCGTGAACGCGGCACCGAACTTTGGGTATATCGGTGCGAATTCTGCGGAACCTGGCATCTCACGCATCGCGATCCACAATCCAGCTATACGTACGTTCCATTTAATCAGCAGATTAAACCGCATTCCCGCAAAAAAGGCTATAAACCACGTCGTAAGTAGCCGTACCGTCCCGATTCCTCCACTCGCTGGAGGAATCAGTCCTCTTGCACGTCTTTAAGCGTCTGAAAACCTCCACCCACTGGAAGAAAACCCCCGCCTACAAGCCTTGTAGCGTCTTAATCTTTCCACCGACTGGAGGTTTATGGACGTTTAGAGGTCTGTAGGCGGGGGTTTCTTCCACCGACTGGAGGAATCACCCCGCTCGCATGCTTCCTAGCGTCCCGATTTTTCCAGTGAGTGGAATTTTGGGACTCCCAGAGACTGTGAGCAGGGTGATTGTTCCACTGACTGGAAGTTTTGCTCGGGCGGAGCGCATGGGGGCAGTTCGTCGAAGCCGTAGTTTCGTTAGCGCTCGAGGCGGAAGCCTTGGTGCTTGGCGTTTGGAACTACGGCCTTGCTGGTCACACCGGAATCGACCGCATTCGACGCAATCTGATCGCTGAACGTATCAACCGGGCGCTCGGTATTGCGCAAATCGTAATACCGATGCACTTCCTCGTCGAAATCCTGCAAACCAGCAAGTAACGTCTCATTGTTCGACGGATACTCATTCTCAAAGAACTGCATGGAACGCGGCATACGCGGCTTGAGTGCAGGATCCTGATCGGGCTTGCCGATCGCAAGTCCCAGCACAGGGTACGTGTATTCCGGAAGATTCAGCAGATCAATCAAAGCCGGAACATCGTTAAGCAGCGAGCCGAGAATCACGCAACCAAGACCGAGCGAATAAGCGGCAGTCTCCATCGCATGAAGCGCCAAAACTGCGTCATTCTGCGCCTGAGTGTAACGATAGTGCCATTCAACGTAAACTCGTCGGAAGCGGTCTCAACGCCCTTGGAAGCTGCGATGGCCGCATTGCGATGTTCGTCAAGCACAAACACGTACAGCAGTGGCGCGGTCGCAATATATGGTTGCCCGCCGATTTCAGCAAGACGCTTCTTTGCGGCCGGATCGGTAATGCGGATTGCCGACCAGTCGTTTAGGAATTGGCTGCTTGCGGCATGCTGAGCCACGGTTTCGAGTGTTTCGACGATATCGTCGCTCAGTGGCTTCGGCTTGAATTTACGGATTGAACGACGCTCCAGTAGAGTGTCAACGGTTGCATTATGCAGAATATTGCTCATGTTGCCTATTTTTATCCTATCCGCGTAATTGCGCAAGCAATTTCGCCCACAAGCGCACCTCTTTCCAATCGCAGTTTCAGTGGATTTCGCGTGCTTGTCGTGAGTGTCGGCGGTTGACCAGCGCTTGCGATCCGTGGTCGAAAAGCTGCGATACCAGTGCACCGAAACCAGCGGAAACTACGCCGAATACGAGATTCAGCGCCAGTTCCTTGCGTTTGTCGGTGGTGCCGTCCGGTAATACGGCTTTGCGGCCAACCGACTTGTGCCATGCCAGTTCGAACAGTTTGCCGAACACAAGTCCGGCCAGCGCGGGGGCGGCCGCCTTGAATATCTTGTCGCAAAGATCGTCGGGATCGTTGATTCGCTGTTCGCGCAAGGCGTTCACCTTCTCGTCGACGTTGTGCAGTGACGCTACGATGCGGTCTGCGTTGGATTCCAAGTCAGGCATTTCACTCATGGCTTCCAGTGTAGACCGTGCAGTCGGATTTCGGTTGGATTTCGCTGGATCGTGCGTGCGTTGCGAAGCGCTTAAGACACATGGTGAAAGATTGCTGGTGAAACGCTTTCCGTCGGTTAGAGTAGGAGTATGACAGATATTCAAGTTGGAAGCGAGGATGCTTCTTCAATCGTGCCCGGCCGCCTGGTGCTGTTGCGTCATGGCCAGACTGTGTGGAGCGAATCGGGCCAGCATACTGGCCGAACCAATATTCCGTTGACCGATACCGGTTGCGAGCAGGCCCGTGCGGCGGGCGAGCGTCTTCGTGAGGCGTTTCCCAAAGGGTTTGATCCGGACTGCATATTCGCAAGCCCTCTGCGCCGCGCCCAGCAGACCGCGCAACTGGCCGGTTATGGCGATTTCAAAGTGCTTGACGAGATTGCGGAATGGGATTACGGCCGTGCCGAAGGGCGTACACGTCAGGAGGTGAGCGAGGCCGGCGGCTTCCAATGGGATGTATGGCGTGACGGTCCGCGTTCCCTCCCCGAATCATTGGAGGGCGACTGGGTTGAGACGTTGCCAAGCGGCGAGCAGGTTCCGGTGCACAATGGCCCTGGCGAGACGGTTGAGGAGGCTGCCGCACGCACCTGCGATGCGATCGACGTGGTGATGCCGCTGCTCAATGCCGGTCATGACGTGCTGTTGGTGGCACACGCGCATGTGTTGCGCATTCTCACCTCGCAGTGGCTGGGCGTCGATCCGCATTTCGCGCGTTTGCTGCGTCTCGACACCGCACATTATTGCGTGCTGAGCCAATATAAGGGAGACAACGTTATCGAGCATTGGAATTGCTAGGCATGCTGCGCTGGACTGAACGTCGGTAACGGGAAGGTTTTCGCATTTCACCAACATTTGGACCGTTTTTTGGGCTGATATTTGGCTGCGTCGCCTGAAGACACCTGGCTTACGGCACCTGAAGCTGACTGTTGCGAACGTCGGTAGTTTGGCATCGTTTACAAACTGCCGACGTTTTTTTGTTGCCGCAAGTTGTCAAGTTTGCGATCTACTGCGTTTTTTGCCGTGCAACATGGAGGGTGTGTCGCAAACGGTTTCATAAAGATAGTGTGATGAAAACCGTTGAAAATAAAGGATTTTGAGAAAAACTTGCGATTGTAGAATCGCCCTAAAAAAGGCTTTTTCTGCTTACGTTTGCAAAAATGGGGGAAATGCGGCACAATAGTGCATGTCAGGAATCGTGAGGAAGCGATTTCACAGGATGTTTTCCAGCGGGGTGCTGGGAAACAGGAATGGAAGAGAAAGGTTCGCTGATGAATCGTACTATCAAGGCAGCAGTTGGAATGGTCGCCATTGCGGCGATGTCCGTAGGCACGTTGGGCGCTTGCGGGTCGAGCTCCAGCTCCAACGACGGCAAGGGCAAGGTCTATTACCTGAACTTCAAGCCGGAATCCAACGACGAATGGCAGAAGCTGGCCAAGGATTACACCAAGGAAACCGGTGTCGAGGTCAAGGTCCGGACCGCTGCTTCCGGCACCTACGAGCAGACCCTGAAGTCCGAGATCGCCAAGTCCGAAGCCCCGACCCTGTTCCAGGTCAACGGTCCGGTCGGCTATCAGAACTGGAAGTCCTACACTGATGACATGACGGACACTGAGCCGTACAAGCAGCTCATCAACAAGGACGTCGCCCTCAAGGATGGGGACAAGGTCGTTGGCGTTCCGTACGCTATGGAAACCTATGGCCTGATTTACAACAAGGATCTGCTGGCCAAGTACATCGCTACCGATGGCGCCAAGATCAAGGACGTCAAGGATATCGACAATTTCGATACCTTGAAGGCCGTGGCTGATGACATCCAGGCCAAGAAGGACCAGCTCGGAGTCAAGGGCGCATTCACTTCCGCTGGTTTCGATTCCAGCTCCGATTGGCGTTTTAAGACCCATCTGGCCAACCTGCCGCTGTACTACGAGTTCAAGGATGATAACGTCACCAAGCAGCCGGAGACCGTCAAGGGTACCTATCTGCCGGAGTACAAGAACATCTTCGACCTGTACCTGAAGGATTCCACCACCGAACCGACCCAGCTGAGCTCCAAGACCGGTGATGACGCCACCTCCGAGTTCTCTCTCGGCGAGGCCGTGTTCTATCAGAACGGCACCTGGGCATGGACCGATCTGCAGAAGAACGGCATGAAGGCCGAGTCCGTCGGCATGCTCCCGATCTACATGGGCGTCAAGGGCGAGGAGAACCAGGGTCTGGCCACTGGCTCCGAGAACTACTGGTGCATCAACTCCAAGGCTTCCGACGCCGATAAGAAGGCCACTAAGGACTTCCTGAAGTGGGTCGTCACCAGCAAGACCGGCATCGAGGCCCTGTCCAGCGCCATGGGCTTCACCACTCCGTTCAAGTCCTTCAGCGATGTCAAGTCCGACAATCCGCTGGTGCAGGCCGCTGTTGAAGATCAGAACTCCGGCAAGACCGCAGTCTCCTGGAACTTCACCATGATGCCATCCGAAGAGTGGAAGAACAAGCTTGGTTCCGCCCTCCTTGAGTACGCTCAGGGCACCGGCGACTGGAATGCCGTCAAGACCGCATTCGTGGACGGTTGGAAGACTGAATACGACGCGGCTCACTGATCGCATCGAAAAACCAATCAAAATCGCGCATGACGAATCGGTCCGCGCATCGCGTAGCGCAGACCGCTGGAAATGCCATCAGCGCGCGATCAATGATAACGCCCGATTTTTTGCGCACTTTCGG